>Ga0116230_10001070_pt1 | contig 25315 bp, 28 predicted proteins | sample S1TSphfallax_3_FD_88678 | JGI IMG/M metagenome (GOLD analysis project Ga0116230, IMG submission 88678) | Host-associated microbial communities from peat moss isolated from Minnesota, USA - S1T2_Fd - Sphagnum fallax MG | ecosystem: Host-associated > Plants > Peat moss > Unclassified | place... | reverse complement strand
TTCTTACTTCATTGAGTATTACTTGTTAAGATAGGTCCATCATTACCTAACACTAGATGCTAGTTGTCAAAAACGTAACGAAAAATTTAAAGATAACCTGCTTTAGACTAACTCCTAAGTGTAAATTAGTGCTTTAGTTAGGCAAAACAGGTTTTCATCAATTGTTTGACGCTTCCCATCCAGAACGTCTCGTGAAAGCGCCTGCAATTCAGCCGACGCAAACGTTGGCGGGAAACAAAGCCATTTGTGCTTGACTCTTTTACCTTCGTATATGCAAGGTCGGTTGGTGAGCTTGATACTACTTTTTCCTTGCTCTCCCCTCGCAAGTGTTCGCTCCCTCTGTACATGTTACGGGCTATGGTGGAGAGTTTGGTTGGGGTGTTTTGTTGCCTTGTTTGTTGGTGTTCTCGGCTCCTCTTGTGATAGGGTGCTTGCTGCGGAAAAGCGAGTGGGGCTATGAAATGACGATTGCCGGGAAGAAGAGACCGGCGGCTGCAGCAGGCGATGGCGGGGACGAATTTGTATCTCTTCTTGCGGAAGCGGGCTGCAATTTGCTGTCGCAAGGCCCCACCGTCGTGACACGCGACCTGCAACAGCGTCTGCAGCTCACGCTCAAGGGAGCAGACGCTTCGATTGTGGCGAATTTTGTGGCTGGACTGGAATCTCACGTTCAGGATGATGGGAACCTGCACAGGTACGATGATCCTCTTCGATTTGGACGTGGTACAGTTTCATGCTTGAGGTTTAGGACTACTACTGTAGTAGGAATCGTGCAATATCTGTAGCTCTGTAGTTATTTAACTTACGGCTTTTCAAAACATTGAGTCCATAGATGTGCATAAAAAACAAGGAATGAATCCTGGAAAATGCGATTATGTGGCTGCATCTGTATATACGTGTTGGACCTGTCAGCCTGTGTTTATGGCCTTAAATCCAAGTTTCATTATCTCCCTAATTATAATCGCTGCAATCTATGCTCTGAATATATCTGGCATTCCAACACGGATGTAATAATTTGCTAAAGCTTTTGCACTGTGATGGTAAATGGGCACAGGTTGTTGATGCCCATGGTTGTGAATGGGAAGAGTGTTGATGCTCGGCCCCTTTGCAGTTTGGCCCGGGTGCTGCTTTCTGTGCCTTCTCTCCAGACAGCAGTGACCAACATTTTGCTGGAGAAGCTTCCGGAGCATATTGGGGATGACTGTACATCTGGTGGGCATCTTCCTGCTCTTATTGACAGTATACCCAGGTAACCTCAGCCAGATACTTGATGTTGTTGAGTGCAGATACACTGGAAGCCAAACCATTATCTTAGATTCCATTTCAGAAGATGTGCTAGCTTTGGGGATTGTATTTTAAGTAATTTTACCTGCCTCTGAAAAAGTATGGGAGCTGCTTCAATGAATTTGAGATCCAAGAGTCAAAAGATTTGGGCATTGCCTTTGCAGTGGTCCAATCACAAAGTTGCTTGTGACCTGCAGGTTCTTCTTATCCACTAATTGTGTGTGATTCCCATGCAGGTCAATGCCTCAGTTTATAATGATGAATGTATGAAACAAGGAGAATGCAAGATATTGTCTCAATTTAAACCATTATCTCTTCTGAGTGGCTTTGTGTGCAGGCTCATATTGAGCCAATTCCGTTTTCTCAACTTTCTCGTGGACAGTCATAGCATGACAGAAAAGTTGCTGGAAATTTTATCAATCTGTCCATTTGCTTTAAAGAAGGAGATCATCACATTTCTTCCTGAAGTCATTGTTGATTCAGAGCATGAGATGGTCGTGCGGGCTTTGGAACAGCTGCTGCAGGCAAGACAACCATCATGATAACTTCATTTGCTGTCTTAGGGCTCCCTATTGGGTCTGTCTGTTGCTTGTGAAGCTTATGAGGATGTCCACTTTTGGGAAGATAGTGTCAGTGTTGGCTGTGGATCAACTTCGTTTTGGAAATTTAAGTCCTCCCTTTGTTTTACATGACTAGCCCACAGACTTCCTGTTGTTGACCTTGCAGGAAGACCTGCAGCTCATTGTGACAGTGCTCGACGCCTTTTCAAGCTTGAATCTAGAAGAGGATCTTTTTGACCAGGTAACCCTCCTCTTGATGATTTACAGCACTCTCATTCAGTTGGAAGTGCAGCAAAGAGATGAGTCATCTTTAGCTTGTCTTTCCTGCAAGCCAAATTCAAATGTGTTCAGTTTGCAAAAAGTGCAAGGTGGTGAGAGTACACAGCAGAACCGCTAATGAGGATGGCTGGTTAGAATAGACATGCATGTCTGAGCTGCAATTGCTATGAAAATTCTCACCATCTACTGAGGGCTTGGGCAATCTTCATGTCCACTTGAACAATACCAGTAGATCATTCTGCAGAAACAGAACTGTGTAAGGCTAGCTTGACTGCAACCATGCAGTTGTTGCAAAGTAGCATTCAACTGCTAAACCACAAACCCTTTGTACTAACAGATGCTGACATTCTAAACAAGCTCCAATTTCTATTTTCTACAACTGACCCTACCCCAGAATAGGAATAAGTGAAAAACTGGAAGCTCTGAAGACCTACTAGCTACACATTGAGAGTCCAAACCAAGAAAACGATGATCAGTCTTTACTTTATATTAACGAGATTGAGAGCAAGTGATCTCAATCTCACTGTGTTTGCAATTCTGTCAGGTTGTGAACCTTGCACTGGGCAGTCTGCGGACTGCAGATGCTGAAGACTTGCCACTTATTGTGAAGTTTCTGCTCCAGTCTGCAACAAGTACAAATGTAAAGCAGATTGTCCAAAAGTTGCGTGAAAACCTGCAATTTGTTACTGTTTCAGATGTGCGGGCATTTAAGCCTGACCGCAAACAGAAGGGTAAATCAAGTGCTCCTAGTAGCGAGGCACTGATTCTTGATGCCATTCAGTCTGGCCTTCAAGTCCAGAATGTAAGCAAACCTATTGTTTCTTTGATAGAAGCTGGAAATGGTATTGCCTATTGTCAAGTACTAAACTGGTCTTTGTTACCAAGTGTACTGAAACTTGCAAGAGTGTTGTGAAGCCTCTCCATGCTTATTGTACTTGAGAAGCAATAATTGGTGTCTACAATGTTTACAAGATGCCTGCATGTTATCAACTTTATAGCTGTTGTAATTTGAGTTCATACACCTGCTGTCATTCCTAACTTACAAATTGCTTCATGCAGTTGATATGTGATGCCTTTCTCAAAGAGATCCGAAGCCTAGAAGGCGAAAGCAACCACAAGGTAGTTGATATCTGGCTATTGTTGATCATTCATGCAAATGGAGGTCCATATCGCAAGTTGGCTGAAGGTTTGCTGAAGAGGAAAGTGGTACATGGTGACTTTAATACGGCTCTGATCCAAAAGTGTTTGTGTGGTCGTGGAGAATCCCTCCAGGTTAACAATGAAACTTACCTTTCCAGATATTTGTTCCTTTGGAAACTCCTTGCCTCTGCATGTGGTCTTTGTTATTCCACCAAAAGCTGAAGTCCTGATGTTAAGGTGTCTGCAGTTCTACTTCAAGACTTTGCTGTCAGTAAGTGAATCTTTGTTGAGAACCAATGAAGTGGCGACACATGATTTTGGCACCCACGTTTACATCCTTTTGTTCGAGGAGTTTGTCAGCAATTTCCATCGGCAGGAGGTATGATTCAGGTTGTTCAATGTGGCTGATTTCACTAGTTAGAATGCTCTAGCTTCACTAACACTCCTAATTTTGCTTACAAAACAACCTCACTGGCTGGGCAACAATTTAACTGCAAGAAAATCAGGCCATGTTAAAAGATGTGCCTATATTTTGTGTTACTCTTATCCAGATCCTGTTTGTCAGTATTTGACATCTCATATGTACAGGTACTTGGATCACTCATCACGCATATTGGATCAGGCCTTACGCATGAAGTAGGGGCAGCCTTGGATGCCTTGCTTTGGCTTGCTACCAAATTTGCACGGGAGCTTATACCTCTCTCATCCTTCATGAATGGTCAGTTGTCTGCTGTTTTTGTTTTAGATTTTTTTCTAAATTTAAGAGTTATGTTGCTGTGTCACTATCAGTGTGACCACATTGCCTACTGTGTTGCAAGGTTCTTGATGATTAGCATTGCAAAAGGTGAATATTCTCTGGGATTTTATTTGGTAGTATCCAGTCATTGCCAATTGCTGATAAGAGTATTTTTGTGGGGTTTGTCAATGGCAGGTATTCTTGACTACTTGGAAGGTTTTCAAGACAGCCACCTTCACAAGGTCTACTGCTCTATATTGCTGCTGCTAAATACATGATCAGCTTGTGAATATTTAGTGTGCAAGCTTGCAGAACAAGTCTCCATTCATGCCTGTTGAACTGGAAACTAAAGAAAGGAAAAGCACAAAAGAGAAGGTTGAGATGGATTCATTGATCTGTGAGTAAACCCTACAAATTGATATCATGCTGGTTCAGGTGTACAGAATGTTCAGCCTTCTGGCATTGGTGGCCCGCTTTTCTGGGGGAATATCCAATGGTGTTTCTGTTGCTGATGATCTACTCATTGTCGTCCGCAAGCAAGTGAGTCACTGTAGCTAAAGTGACATTGGCTGCATACTTAAAGTAAAATGTTACTTTCATGTGTCTGAAATGCCCAGAAAAACCTTGTTCCTAGCTTGTCAACTGTTCCCTAGAAAATGGCAATTTTGGGAATGAGACTCTTGTGGCAAAAGAGGTGCAATTAAGGCCTAGATCAAGTGAGTTCATTCAAGGCTGGGAATATGGAAGTTCTGGCATGGGGCATAAAGATTTGTATGTTGCTGTGCAGCTGAGCATGGGTACAATGGTAATGTACTGTTCAGTTATAAGTGCTATTTGGGGACCTGGCACTGTGCCACATCACATTCAATTGGTTCCTTCTTAAATGCAGACAAGAAAGGCTTCAAGCAATGGTTTGTTAATGCTGTGCAATCCACTGTTTCTCTTGTGCTGTAAATGCATGTAGGTTCCTGACACTCACTTTTTATGTCTATGGGTGGTGAGACAGATCTCTAATCCAGATCTGAAGTACAAGCGCATGGGGATCGTTGGAGCTGTGGCTCTGATCTCTTGCTTGGGCCAGAAAATCACCGAGGAAGACAGGCTTTCTGATCATGACACTTCAGTGCAGGTCAGCTTCAACTCCAATCTACAGACCTAAATCATGACTGAGCTCACAACCACAGGTTGATGATTTGTTTAGTGCTTGTTGCTCCTGTTGCCTTATTAGTCCTTGCCTGAACAACCATTCTATGTATGGGGCTAAGGTGTACAAACTCTTTTGTTCATGAATCAGATGGAAGCTTGAGATCAGTCTTGCTGATCACTAGATATTCATGTTTTAGCTGAAGCTTCTAGAATGTGTAAGCAGCATCTAATTTCATTGGGTGTACAATGTTCTTTGGTTCTGCATGTGAAGGGACCAAGAATCACCGAATCATTGACACTTCTTCAAATGAATATGGATGCATGCAAAGCGTCAGCAGTAGCCTGCTCTTTCTTCTACGATGAGCTGGCTGTGCCAGTGGAGTCCTCTATCCTGCATGCTTCAATCATAGAATGGTGAGGAGGGTTGACACAACATGAAGCCTGGCTGGAGGCTGATTATAGTCCCAACTGATTTCTGAATAAGATCCAAAACACATGCTCAGTTATTCTTGCTGATTCTTGCATCAGAGTATGTAGTGTGCAATATGGTAGTCTAGGATCCACAACTGAATTAATGTTTTCTGTTACACTTCACTATTTTGTATGTCTTAGGACACTTTTACCTTAGCAACTTAGATTAAGCTCTTCATGAAACTCACTACTTATTTTGGAAATTATCAGGATCGCAGTTCAAACAGAGGACTTTTCTACACTATATCTTGGGGATCTGGAAGGGGGGCAACTGCAGAGTGAAGTGGAAGATTCTGCAGTGCTTCAAGGTACATCCTCTGCTATTTTGGAAAGTGAATGCTAATGTTAGACTTGGATGGGATCCACTTCCCATGTCAGCAGGTACATCAAATGTTTCAGTAGCCATCTTGTGTTGATGTCTAAATCACAATGGGGCATGCTATTTTTACTTTTATTGCCAAAAAAGCATATCAAATAGATTTGTCATGGGACAAGCAATCCTCATCACGAGTGGTATTCCAGGCGAGCCTTGGATGAACCTGGATGGGAACCTGTCCGCTATCATTCTGAATGTGTTACCTCTACTCATTGCATTCCCCAACCACAGGCATGTAAAATCTAAACTCCAGTACCTATCACTTGCATCACTCGACCAGAAATAATTGGTTAAGAATAATGTTTGAAACTTACTCACTAACTAGAAGCAACTATGAAGGAGTATTGGCTTTGCTGCTGTGTTGCACATGGACAGCTTGTTCATAAGAATGTCAACAAAGGTTAAATTTTCTTTTCCAGTCTTCTTTGGAAAGTATCATGTGCAGGATCACTTTTTCAGACCCTTGGATCTTGGATAATTGACCTTGCTGTGTGCTACATTCTGGATGCATATGGGACATTATCTTTATCTTGAAGTGCAGTTTTGCATGTCTAAATGTCTCTCTCTGGACATTTTAATGATTGTTTTCCACGAGTCTTCACCATTGTCATCAATACATGTCATATGTGTTTCTGGCATTGACCTTCTGTTATCTGCTTCTGGCAGCACTTCACAGCCATTACTACACCTATCGGCTAATGTCCGCCTTCTAGCAGCGGTATACAATCTCGTTGAATCTTCTCTGGCTCATTGTAAATACATTTAAGTTCTAGGGTGCCGTTAGTACTGACCCTGTATTCATACCCTAGAAAGTTGTGATCAAGTTATAGTGATTGCCATGGTTCTGGACTTATGCTCTGGACTGGGTGTTCAAACTAATACTTCAATGCTAGGCTCAACAGTCTGAAAACTATTTTCATGTGCTGTTCTCAACAATTGGAGTTGCTCTCAAGTTTATCATGGAACTGTAGGTGGAGCGTGAGACTAACCAGGGCTCTCTAGGAAGCATTGATGCACTACTAGGGTGTCCACTATACCTGCCCAAGCATCAGGTATGGGAACTCTATCATATTCAACTTGTCTGTAGAACCAAATCACTGTTTTGTATAGTAGTTCTTTGTTGCTTGCCATGCAATTACCCATTTTTCTTGGGGACAATTACTTGGCAATTTCCTTGTGCAGCTGATGCTGGGGGAACCATGGAAGAGTTTGACAAGAAGGCAGAAAGAGCTCTCTTGCTATGGGCTGTTTTACAGTATCAACTGGATCAGAGAACTGGTACACACCACGGTTAATATCCAACAATACATGATGTTGGAAACTTGTTGTTTGCTATAGTCTGTTTCCATGACTTCAGAAAGTCTTTTTGATTACCTCAGTTGTAAGAAAGTGATATGTCACTATTTGGCCAATCAGTCCAGCAACCATCGAGAACCTGTAATCTACATGGTTCTGGATTTGGCCTTGGGCTTGCCTCTCTGGATCCTATTATGGACTGGGTAGCATCTATACAAGGAACTCCTCACCCATCAGATTAAGGGGTAAATTGTATTTCTGTATTCTACATTGGATGAGAGACAGTTGTCATGCAACTCCTGAGGCCACTTGGGTCATCACCTGCAGATTAATGCATTCGCCACTCAGATTGAAGCAAGGGTTGATGACAGCTCCGCTCAACTTACAAAGGAGGAAACAACTACAAAACTTCTCCAACGCCTCAGGAACTTGATGTGAGATTGAAGACCTGGAGTAGTAATTGCAAAGCTTGGATGTTGGGGACACTTTCTTTTGATGTTTTAGTATACCTCTGTCCAGTTGCATCATGACACACTCGTCATTGTATGCCTTATATATCCCCATGAAGTAGGACCTGGTGGTATATCATAAAATCACCTGATGTCATAATGCTTGGCTTGCAGTATTGTGGTAAAAGCTTGAGATTACTTCATCCCAACATATTATGATTCCACTGGATCTGAGCTTGATGCCATTTATGAAGGTTGCCACACTCATATAATACACAAGCCCTTGATCGTCTTTGATCAGGTCTTCTGTCATATCCAGCCATCACCCAGGCTGCAGAGAGAGATTCCAAAGATGGGATTGAATATTCATCTTAAAACACATTTGGATCAAGTGGTCTTATGTGATGCATTCTGCTTGTTACCTGGTCCAAGTTTCTTTGTGAAGAGCCTGTCTGGAGTCTGGCTAGGCTAGTTGCTATGGCAATAAACCTTATGGGGGTTGTGGCAACAGGTTCTTGGAGCAGCTCCTGAACAAGTGCCTAAAAGCTGTACCCTACCTCTCTTTTCCTCGGCTTCACTCTCTTGGTGAGACCCCAGTTGCCTTAAAGCCGGAATGCAAATCTGGGAACACCAAGAAAGAGACAGTGAAAGCAGCTTCCAAGAAAGGGAGAAAAGTAGGCAAGAAAGAGGCAGCACAAGGCAAAGGTGATGGAAAAGGGAATACTCAGGATTGCAAGGGGTCACATAAGATGCACCAATCAAGTATTCAGGATGCAATGGGAAGAGCAGCTGGAGCAGGAGCCTCACAGACATCCCAACAAATGAGCATACCAGCTCAAGGTCCTAGCAGAAGTGGTGCAAGTAATAGCTCAGCTCTTGAACATTTAGAAAACTCCCATCTGGCCCAAAAGGAGTCTTGTAACAGTCTGCTGTTGGATCAGCAAAAATGGAAGTTTCGAGCCCTCAATTTGGCGTGTGCAAGTATCTTGACAACTCATCAGGTTGGGTTTCTCTGTTCCACTTCCACTTGTTGTGTTGCATCATTGATGGTATCCAAATTCACATGGTTTGATCTTCTGTCCTCAGAGCTGTTGCTTGGACTATCAGTGAGTGATCCAGCATCCATGCCAAACAAGAGCATGATGATTAAGCTCTCTCCCTTGGGTGGCTGACTATGACATGACGTGTAGAAGAGAAAGATGTCTGTCTGTCTATGTTCTCAGCTTCAGCTTTCTGAGTACATATTCTTGTTGACACAGGCAAACAGTGATGCTGCTCTTTTTTGACATAGGAATGCTTATGTAAGGCAATTCCAAACAAAAAAATTTGTGTAAAGCTTGTCCTAAACCAGTGCTGTTTTTTTGCTGTCTTTGTGTCAGTTCAGAACACAAGTGCACAATGCTGCTCTGATCCTTCTGCGCAGGTATGGTCCCAGGAGCCCATTAGATAATTTATTCTCATTTGATTCCATTTGTATGTATATGTTCTGTCAAACTATAGAACACAGCAGTTGGTGCTATTGGGAAGTAATTAAAGCAGCCTTGAAGTAAAGGAAGTATGGAAGCAGCATTCAGAAGATGAAGAAGGGAAGAGATAAAGATTTATCAGAAGATTCTTATGTGTTAGTCCATTGTTGCCTCCCACAGGCACAGAGCTTTGATGTCCATGTTTGCTCAAGTAAGGTCTAACTCTGGACTCTGTGGTTTGTGTTTCATCAGCTGCCTCTTTATCTCTACATTCTCCAGGATCTCCAGATGAAGCTGGATACATGCCTGGACCAACCAGCCCGCAAGCTGGCCCCATGGATGGTTGCTGCCCCTGCCCCCAAAGCACCCTCAGGCTTGGGAGGCCTGGCAGGATGTGATGTTCTGAAGAGACTGCAGCCTGTGTTTCCTAGTCTGAAGAGGCATCTTGACTCAGCAGTTGAACAGCTTCATTCAGGTTCTTTTTGTTAGATTCTAAGGGACTACTTTGCTGAACCAGTTGCAAGTGATGCTTGGTTGTGCTTCAATGATAAATTGCTTCATGTGCCAGTCCCTTTTGTTTGTATGGTCTGTCCTTTTGCAGTCTTTTCTTTACTCTTGGGGTAGTGTTTCCAATGGTTGAGCCTCTGCAGAAGATTGATGATTGTGAGGATTAGCAAGAAATCAATAAGAACCTCCATTGTTGTGCAAGAGATTGCCACATTTTTAGAGACCAATGGAAACATTTGATGGTCTACTCTCACTTGACACTGTCTTGGAATCTGCTTTTGTTACTTCTTTTCCCTCTGCTCTTTGGTCCCGAGCTTTAACAATAGTTGATGTTGCTTGCAGCAGGTGCAGACCCAGAAAGGACAGAAGCAGATATTGCAACTTGTCAGGAGCACTGGAACCATGAATGTGTTGCTGCTGGAAACCCAATGACAATTCTGGATGTTTCAATCTCCATGAGTGAAACAGCTCAAGCTGTGTTCATGGTCATCCTTCAGTGCTTGTGTAAGGTGATGCTTGGGTGGATATTGCTTCAATTTTATTCACATTTAAGCACTTATGGACAGTGGCATGTTGATTTACCATGCAGATATATATTCTATTATAAACTTGTAAAACTGAGTGTTTCACATGTGATTAGAGCATTTTATCAGAACATAATGTTGTTCAGGTGGTACTTGCAACAATCAACAAAATGGACAGTTTCCTTACACAATAGGCATTAATACTAAATTTCGCATGCTGTTGCATTGTGGAAATTGAATGGACAAAGCTTGGTTTTGATTGCTCCATGTCTGTGACAGATACTAACCTATCCAGAGGTGACTTTGCTGGCCAACCTGCCAGTGTTGAAGGAGCTCCTTTCAGCTTTTAGCTCTGCAGAAGGTGCCAACCAGATGGTCATGGATCTTTGTCCCCAGCCTTCTCCAGGAAGCTTTGAATATGTCCTGTGTGGCACCTATGCTTACCTGGATAGCCTGCATGATGCAGGTGTCTGTCATCCCATAAGGCCTGAGACACAGTTAGTGTCATTCCAGAGTGCTTATAAGAGTCTTCCTATTAATGCAATTGAAGGGAAGGTCCTCATTAGACTATGCTTCCTGAAATTCTGTGTATTGGGATTCAGGGGTGGCTCTTGGTCAAGCATGTATAGGAAGCTCAAAGGTTTCTGGATTGCTTTGCAGCAGCTGCAGCATCATTAGCTGTTGCAGCAGAACTGGTAATGGTGTTGAAGGCACTAGTAAACTGCGCACAGCAATGTCTAGAGCAAGCAACAGAGGAGAAGAGAAAACGTTCCAGCTCCTTAAGAGTGCCTGGGCTTCTACCCCTCATTCGCACAAAACTGAGCAACTCTGCAGGCCGGGTGTTGACATATAATTCAGATGCACAAGAACCTTGGAAAAGCAAAGTGTGTTATATCTTTTCTCATATGAACCAGGCAACTTGAAAGTAGGACTACTAGAGATGGTGGCATTTTCCTCCAGTTGCTTTTCAAGTAGTTTTTTCTCATAAAGACAGAAGTTGATCAACTTAGTTGTTGACCATATCTTGCTGACATGGCAGGGGGATCTACTGCAGCAGCTACTCCATATGTTGGTTCAGTTCAATTCATCTCCTATTGATCTACTTGAGGAGATAGCATGTACTGTGTTGCCCCAGGTAACCCCTTCAGCAGTTCTAATGATTTCACCATCTGCTCAAGTGTCCCACTAGTGTCAATAGCATATTGCATCTAGCATTTGAGGATTCTTTATTGTGTAACTGCAAGGTCTAATGGTTTGTATCTCACATATTTGGTGGAAATTTTGCATTTCTTTCACCTCATTGGGATTGGAAGAGCATTAAGAGCCCCACATCCTTGGACCCTGATTCTGGCCCCAGCTTCATAGACTGCTGATGTGTCCTGAATTCTGTAAGGTGCCCGTCAAGGGAAGCAAGGGAGTACCAGGCTATCCTGCACTCAGCCCCACAACCCTCCTTATCTGGTACCGTGTGCATGTGAGTTAATACAGGCCTTTTTTGTACTTATGGGGTAGTTGATCAATTGGGTTCTGCTGAGTAACACTTGATACACAGGCAGGTCATTTGAATTTGCAAAGAAACTGATAGAAGCAACAGAGCTAATGTGATTTTTGGTCATGAGCTTATTTTAACATGTGCGTTTCTGCATGTGGGTGGATGGCATCACGAGCAGCATGAGGAAGTTCTGATTCTATTCAACACAGTGGTAATGCCTTTACCTTGTTTCTTTGCAAAAGAGTCTGGAGAGATTTGTCAATGGATCCTGAAAGCATCATTTTTTGTGTTCAGTGCTTGAATAAGGGGATGGGTATCTTTAAGTTGTTTCTGGATTGGTCTGTGGGAGATCAAATATGCAAGGGTTTGGGGATACATGTGTCTGCAGATGAAAGATATCTTGGCACAAAGTAAGACAAAGACATCCCTCACCAGAGATATGGTAGTCAAGCTGCTATCTCGTGCCCACCAATGTGTTAGAGTCCATGTAGCACTTGTCAACTTGACCAAGAGCCATGACAAGGTATGAAAATTTCTCCTGAACTACTAAGACCAGGTTTGAGTTGCCAGCTCCTTTATTTCTTGTGCCTGAGTCCTCAATTCCAAATGAGATATATAGATTCTATAGTCTACAAACTAACTTTTTAATATGGCTAGGATATGCCCTTCATTAGTCTTTCCCTGGTTCTGTCCACAGTAGTTGGAGAGTTTGGTTGCATGCTAACTCATTCATGCTCTTTACCACAACCTCAGAGTGCAATCCATGCTGTTGCAGTGAAGTATGGTGGCAAGTTTGTGGATGCCTTTCTGGGAGGTACATGATGTAGCTCTATCCCACAATTGCAATGAATTTGTGTCGTCTTCTTTTGCAAATGGGATTAAAGGATGTCCTGCTTCTGCCATTCTAACTCTGATTCTCTGAATTGGCAATCATAGGTGTAGAGTTTCTCCAAGCAAAGTATGATTTGCACAAAGATGCCATAAATGATTTGGTGTGTTGCCTTCTGAAAACCCAGCACTGCTGTCAAAAGAGTGGTGTTACTTGAAATAGCAATTACTTTGCAGTTAAAAATATAGTTAAGTCTTAGCTTTAATGCTGGTTGGTTTTCATTTTTTACTAAATGCTGTGTACTAATCTGCCTGGAAGTCACTTGTGCTGCATCGTTGCTAGCTGTACTGGTCAATGTGATATGTTAATTGCATCCATAAGCCACCTGTGCTGTATTTTTTCTTCAAGCTTTTCAGTGGCACTCCAATATAAGTTTTATGCTAACTTCACTTGTGTAGTCTTTCAGGTTAAGGAGCTTCAGAAAGCAACACGTATTATACAAGCTCTCTGCAGTGAAGCCAAGGTAAGATTGGTAATACTCCTTGGTTGGCGTGCTTCTGTTCTCTGTTCACTCATAATGTCCTTTTCATCTTTCAGTTCACACTAGAAGCAAGATTGGCCTTATTCCAGTTTTCTGTTAGGCAATGAAGATGGATTGGCTTGTTTCAAGTACACTAGTTTCTTAAATACATCAAATTTCAGTAACAGTTGTCAGCCTTGTTGGCTTCCTCAACCTCTCCTGATTATGTTTTTTAAGCTTGATTTCTCGGATGAGTGGTCTGCATTGCTTCTCTGGTTGTGTCAAAGAGACCTTAATGTGTTCACATCCATGGATAAGCCAGAACACAATATTCACCTTTTCATATTCCTTGGTTGCATGGAGCAGGGTCAGAAAAGAATGCCTGTTGCATGCAAGGTGCCAGCTGTAAAACGATCCATGGAAAAGTTTGTGTTCTGTGTGAAGGCTCTTTTGCACGGTGCATCACATGGCAATTCCTTCTGGATGGGTAAGTTTTGATCTTAAACACATGTGGAAGTAAAAGTAGATTTCTGTAATTTTTCTCCTAGGATCCACAGACAGAGACATTATTAGTTACTTACGCCCACACCCAGTGTTGGGATCAATGAAGCAAGTGGGAAAATGAAATGGTTTAAATACTTAGAATTGTCAGGAGGTTGTGTTTTAACCCATTCTTGTTGTTTTGGTACCTTGCATATTTTTTAGGAATTTCTTAATGTAAACACTTTGATATTCCATTGTGCTTAACATTTGAATTAATGGTTAAGGTTACCTCAATGGTGTTGCTTCTCAGGTCTGTCTGGGTACATACAAATGTTTGGTTTAGTTGTGTAGCTCATGGGTCTTATGCAGTCCTTGGTCCCTCATGCTGCAGGTAATTTGAAGCATAAGGATGTCCATGGGCATGAGGTCAGCTCCCAAGTCCATGTTTCCAGTAATGACGATGAAGAAGACATTGAAGCAGAAGACCACGAATCAGAGACATGTGATGAAGGCAATGGTATTGATGAATATGGCAGCTAGTCCCTCTGTCCACTCAAATTTCAATAGTCCAATTAGCTGCAAAGCTTCTACTTTAAAAGTTCAGCTCACAGGTACTGTTCAGCAGCTTAATCTCCGAACTCTAACAGTATCTCTGAGCTTCTGGTGAAAATTTGATGGGCATACAGTGTAGTAATTGCAGCCACATCCTGCATTGGGAATTCTGGAGCCAATGCTAGACATTGGTCATATTCTGATTGTTGATCACTACCTTTTCTAGACCATACAGCTTCTAGATTCGATATAATAGGAGTAACTACTGTTATAATCAATAGCATCCATTTTTCTTTGTTATAATAGGATCCTTACTCTTATAATAAGGATGTTATTCTACCTAAAACTATGATCCTGCTATTATAATGATTCTTGCTCCAGCCAGGGTAAATTGACCCCCACATTGGGATTATAAAAAAAGCCCCAAAACTGATTTAAACCCATGTGAATGGGTTTTGAGGTTTTTACCAAGATCACAATGTGGGGGTCAATTTGCCCTGGCCCCTAACTCCTATTATTTTCTTCTACAAACAGAAACAAAGACACCAATAGGAAAATTCATCCTCGATAACAATGTTGACAGTTGATAAACCCTACTGCATTTAGCCAAAATTTATAGCCTCACAAGATTTCCATAGGCCATTATGAACTTCATTACAGTACAACCATCAGAAAAAAATTTGGTTACTTTCATGGCTAACTTTGCAAACAGACAGTACCTGTTCAAAGTGGCACTGTACCTCTATAATAGGTTAATTGGCGGAACTGGAATGCCAAAATAAAACAAATTGTGTTGCCCACGCCAGCTATTGAGTATCGGTATCAACCTCCAACAAGAGGTAGTACTCTCTGGTGAGGTCAACAAAACGTATGTCTAAAGGCTTGTGTAATCTCTCTTTTCTGTCCCCCTTTGCATGAAATTAGATATGTACATATGCAAAACTTACCTGCAGATAATGGAGTCTCCTTGCATTGAAACCGAAGCATTCTACATGTCCAAGTGCAACACCCCATGACATATTGCCAGGAAACCACAAGTTCAGTTGTTGCCCTTACATATGAATATACAAATAAAGATGCGCACCTGACCATCCTTTCATAAGGACCTGTTACCCTGGAAGCAGAGTTCTGAAGCGGAATTGCAAAAAACTGCCAAAAAAAGGGGACACTTGAAGGCAAACCTCAATTGCCACAAGTTTGATCACATGTCCAGTAGAAGGCCCATGCAAAGTTTCAAGATTAGCAAACCTAGCCACATCACACCGTCATGCCTTCCAACTCTCCACGACCCCAGGATGAAGGATGACTTGTTTGTCAAAGAGAGAAGATGAACTGTGACCTCCATTGTCTACTGACTGACTATGAACAAACGAAAATACTTCAAGCCAGCACAAAAGCTACTTGATCTGGTAGGTATACTGGCATCTAGGTGATCAGATCTTGTCCAACTTACCAGCTTTAACAACAGGGTTGGCTTTAGCTATGGCATCCCGTCCTGCTGTCTTGTAGTCAAACGAGCAGCTGTGCTTCTCAGAGTATCGATGCAAGGAACAGAAAGTAAAACCACAACGGCACTTGAATCCTGTCAATCCTACTCGCTTCTTACATGAAAAGCACCGGTTAGGTTGCTCCCGGGTTTGCTCACCTCCCGCAGCTGAAGCAAAAGCAGCCTTTGCCCCACCTGATGATGGTTCTCCTGCCTCAGGCTGTTCCACGGGTGCATCTATTGGCGCAACCAGAGACTGATGGCCTATTTCGCATGAACTTGCTGTCTCCGATAGGAAATCCCTTTGAGAGGACAAAGCAGGACCCTTTCCTGCAGCAAGCTTGGCTGCAGATGTCTTGGCCTGCTTCAACACAAAGTCCCTGTAGCACTTGGAGCACATGCCCATCGTGGCTGCACTTCCGAAGAATCCACAGTTATTATTGCACAACACAGGCCCCTCCAGAGGCTGGCCGCAACTCGTCTCTTCAAGTTGCCAACTATCCTCCTCAGCCATTCTGTGATGTGAAGCCTGATATAGAAGCGCGCTCCTGTACCGATAATTACTCGTCACGTAACGAAGATGAGCCAGCATCCAAATCTCTGGATGTAAACAGCCCCTTATCTCCAAAAGGTTATCGCCGGCTCAGAAGAGCATCAGCCGCTCCAACAGCGTCCCAATATAGCGGAAAGATAAGTTCACGAATTCAACTGCAAGCTTCACAGCAGGACAAATCCGGAGCTAAGATTAGATCCAGACACTCTCAAGCAAGCAACTATTTTACGAAGCAGAAATCCACCAATCTTCCACGGTCACGAAATAAAGTCACCGGCCATGAGCGAGGACTAAAAAAACACGAATTCGAAAAGAAAACAAATTGCTGTCGGACTAGACTTCCAAATGAAATGAAACCGACAGGGCGGCAAATAATCAATTCGGCCGTCTCGAAAGCCGATACACTAATCCCCACACAAAAGACGGTCCGTCCGTCACCAAATGCGAACGAACCGCCTGCAGCAACACCCTACAGAGACAGGGTTGTAATCATTGACAAAACTCGTCCCACAACGGCGATCGCACACGTCCTCTCAGTGTCTCCAAAACAAGAAGAGGTCACGGGATGCGCGAAACGAAAAGGGGACGAACGGAACGAATAAAGAGCTTTAAAAAAACCATTGCTTCTCTCCAATTCAAATCACCCAAACCACACAAACACACATCGTACCGTATTCCCGAACACGAATCCGGCCACGTTCTTTGCAGATGTCATGAGAAGACACTACCCACAGGGACACCAGAACGTGATGGAAGAAGGAGAAATGGGAAAATGAAAACAAAAGGCCGCAACAACAACTACAGCCTCAATAACCAAAAGACAAAAGGCCCAAATCAAGGAACACAAAGATAACACACCGAGTGGGTGGTACAGCAATGGCAAGACCAAATCAAAGAAAAACAGCAGGGCAAACCCCCTCTGAAGAATCCGGTACACGTAAAATGGACAAGGCCGAAAACACGGCAGATTCAAGAGCGAGGGAGGTCGGCCATGGCGGAAAGGGAACGATGGAGGACAGCAATGAAGTTTTAGAGTCTCTCGAGACGCGATACAAAAATTATTAATTTACAAAAACACAACCCTAATTGTCCAGTACTGTAAGACCACGTATTTGGGCTCTGTTGCTCATGTTCACTTGTAAGCTTGAATTTGATGTGAATCTCCACTTTACATAGTTAGCCTGGGCACACACCCCCTCGCCCCGCAAGAAACGTTATTTCATGGATATGCCATTTTTTTTGTATTAATTGATTAATTGATTATGTTAAATAATTAATTTATTAAATGTAAGCTAGGGAATTAATTTATTAAGTTGACTAAGTAGTGGATAGTAAATATGTAAGCATATGTAATACGTGATAAGTAGTATAGGTTGTACTAAGTAGTAGCTAGATAAATATTTTATTATGTGGATATATGATTCTTTAAATAATAATAATAATAATAATAATAATAATAAATTAGATAGGTTAGGTAATAGATAGTAGGTATGTAGCCTAGGTAATATGAGTAAGTAGCTAAGTTAAGTAGGTTTAAGGTTGCCTATTATAGTTTAACCTAGGATAGATTATATTGAATTAAATTATAATATTTAATAATTATAATTGTAATATTTATAATATTTGATAGTCACAAATTGGGGTTCTAGCCACTGCCTTGTAGCATTTTCTAGTAGATCAACAAAATTGGATGTGTTTGGGGCACGAGTTGTACCTACTTTGTCAAGGGTCTGCAACAACTTCCTTTTTCTCCCTATTTTTGTTATAGATGAACCCGCAACTATGCCATCTACTTCATGTATTGATTCCACATTATCTTCAATTTCCGCAACTTGAAACCAAGCAACATATAAATTGTTTACAAACATGTATGTATTGTCATAGCCAAACTAACAAGAGAGTTTATACATGTGCATAATAGTTATTGCATTCATGAACTATTGCAAATAATAAAAATTGCAAAATTTCTATATTTTGCAACACTCATTCTCTCTCTACCCCAAATTGAATTCAAGCTTTAAACATTTCATAAGCTCACAAGTAGGGTTTGTGGCTACCATAAACCACATAGGCAGAAATGGTTGCATCTTGAAAAATACCTAAACCAACTTCAACAACATAAACTAATAGACTTGCATCCTTGAAGAAATATGCTTGAAGTACAATTTGTAAGTCATGCAAATATCTTCCAAAGCAATATGTACACCAAGTTTTTGTTTACATTTGCTAGTTCATGGACATCAAATAAATGGAATTAAAAAACATCATTACAGGCATAATTCATATTGTAATAATCTACTAACTAGTCACAACTCCAATGTAATAACTTGTTGACTGGTCAACACATACAATTAGTGATATATCAACATGAATAAGTACATTTACATTTTGGTTTATTATGCACTTGCACAAAGATGTCTATTAGAAAATATTGAACAAAATTCTTACCACAAGACCCTTGGCCATCTGGTAATGAAAAGGTTGATGTGAACTTTTCCACACACCAAAAATAACAACAAAATTGGTAAGGATTTGAAGGAAACACAAATGAAACATGGATTGCTTTGACATTCGAAATAATCATGGATGCAGTAATCATCTTTAGGTTCTTAATTAAATACCAATGTTGTTTGATGGTTATTACTAGTGCATTCAACTATTTTCTAAATTTGTTTGCCTTCATAATCAATAGAAGAAAAACACCAATCATAATTCACATGGTCCTATAAATATCCTTATATCATGATGAACATGAAATTAAGAACTGGATTTCCAAGCTTGCATAGTTGTTCTTGGACCTTGAACAAATAACCTATCACAAATCTAGTTATGATATTCCATGTTAAATCTCGACTTCTATCATCAACACACTTGATGGTCAACTATATAAAAACATGAACAACATGATCTACCATAATTTCACATAAGATAAAAATACAAAAATGGGCATCTTAAAGGCTATTTAATGTGGGTTGATAAAGGTTGGATGTTTTTAGCCAGATACTTACTTGAACAATTATAGTGAGATGAAATGACGAAATTTCTATAAGATTTTTTAGAACATTGCATTTCGAAAATTATAATATATGGACTTAGTTATGGTAAACATTAAAACAAAAGTATAATGATAAACAACAATATTTTACAGCAATACAAAAATGTGTACAAAGAGGTCAAGAGTGAAATGAAATGTTCACCACTTATACATAACCCAAATTGCCATTGTTAAATATGACAAATTTCAGGTTCAAAATGTGGTTCATGATTTAAATTGAAGCAATGGTTTTGAAAGATTAAATGTTTTCAACAATATTGCTCCAAGCAACCATTCAACCATTATTTGTCTATATTGATTATACCAACCAAACATAACTTGAAACCTACAAAAATCAAGAAACTAACTGGTAGTCATGAACAACCCCCAAACTAAAAAGGGAATAGTGATATTATAATAGCAATAAAGGGCAAACATAACTCTTCGATGGAATTCAACATTTAAGAGAAAAAAACAATTATTTAAACCAAAATGTTATCATTAGTCGACTGTTAGGTTAGGTTTTGATTGTTTGCAAAAAATTGTAACATAATTACAAAGTGATTGATTGCTATTGCATTCTAGTAATTTTCTTTTGAAGGTAGGGCTTAGAGTGAAAATCAAAACACCTAACATGTATTCATCATCTATATTTGTTTTTGCAAATGCTTCTTCCATTTCTACATACTTGTTAGTGTCTTGGACTTCTATGCTTCTTATCACTCCAAGCAACTTTTAAATACATTGTAACGGCTCCCCTGGTTTAGGTAAAATTACTACAGGTGTTGACTTTTTGGGGCATTCAAAGTTTTGCACCTACATAAACAAAAAAATTGAACAACCCTATATTACAAAGACAACACGATCACATCAAACTTGTAAACTCTATAGTTGTCCGCCTTGGAATAATCAAACGAATGGAAAATAATGTAGACCTTAAGTCAAGCTACAAAGACAAATGCTTGTACCAGTATGTATATAATCTAAGGTTGCCCGGGAAATTTTGAATAGAAAAAAGGCTTAATGCTACAAGACCTAAGCGATCAGACTGATCTTCACCATTAGTTAAATGATGTAGCAAAAATTGAACAACTAATAGCATTTGAATTTGAATGTACATACAAAGATTAAAGTGTATCTTCAAGAAGCTTTCACATGTATGCAATAGAAGCCAGATGCGCGTCCCTGGCAAGTTCATATTCTCCCTTCTTTTCTATTGCAACACCCACATTGTTGTGATCTGAACATTGAAAAAAGTCTATGTCTTCCATACCTTCCATACCTTGTGGGGCCCTTTTTGTAAATAGTTTACCAAATTTGCATTCTTAAACATGTATTAACAAACATACACAAAGAAATAAGCCAGGAACTAAATGAAAAATGAATGGGAATAGAAAATATCATGCATATGAATTTCATCTATTTTGTTTGAAGTGGCAAATTGACCTAAAACTGGATAATCCAATTTGTGATGTTTATTAGGGTTAAGGTTAAGTAAAACAAAACCTTGCTAGTTTTGTTCCAATGATTGGTTAATTAACTATAACAAGAATTATTCCACCATGTTATAGCAAAAATGCTTGAAACAAATGGAAAGGGCTTTCAATGTTAGTGACAACCAAGCTCAATAAATGACATCAATGGATTCCAACATAAATCCCTTGAAAAACCAACTTTTGAACTAAGGTTTTCATTCCCATGAAGCTGCAATAGTTATGAATAAACAAAATGAACTTGTTGTAATAGTTGCATCCATTGTTGTTATCAACAGAAAAATGCATATGTGTTTCAACTATTCAATAGGCAAACGAGTTTTTTAAAATTTACGAGTTGCATCTTCTTTTTCCTTTGTAAGAATCTACATATAGGTGCAATGTGTACCGATAGAGCTTCAATGGCCTTTTTTCTTTAGCCCAAGTTGTAAATTTGTTGCAATTGTTTTTAAATTAATGACATTTTAAATAACAATCTTCTCCATGATCATGCCCCTTTTAGTTAGTGATGCATAAAATATTTGATCTTTGACCAAATCAATTTCTTTTTGTTTACATATTATAAACATGATCAAATAGTTAAGATCAATCTAACTCCCAAAAATATTGATGGTGAACATGCAACTTGTTTAGAAACATGGTTTACTATGTATGTTGTAAGATTGAGGAGGAAAACATGAATGTTGTTTGCTTCATTTTCTTCATCATTTGCATTTGGAACTTCAAATTTGTGAAATTCTCCCTTTTTCCTTGCTATGTTTTTCATGTATGCATTGCTTCTATGCCAAATCTTAGACATAACTAAAGGCAATTGGCTAACTATTTTGATTTGGGACAAAGCTTAATATCCTTGTGTAGTCAAATTCATCGAGATTAATAAACTATAGTAGTTGCATTCATAATGGATTCATGAATTGTTTTGTTGGGCAACAAATGTATGTGGGATTACATATGTTATAGTGTTGTCTTCCATAAGCAAAACCCATAAAAAGTGATAGATAGTTGTTGGAGCCATATTGAGAGCAACCCATGATAAAACAAGAATACATACATACATGGAGAACTTCCTTATGGCCATTTATTTTTCGCATATGCTACGAGGCATGCATGCACACACACACAAATGTTTGACCTATAGGTTCTCAAATCTCATGTATGTTTGAACACACACTCACAGTTGTAACTAATGTCAAAGTTTGAGAGTAACAAAATGTTTTTTTTCCTCACATTTTTTGAGTTTCAGCAAAATAGTTTTTCTTTTTCTAAAGTAAATTTCTTTTTTTTCTTTCCTTCTTTTGCATCATCTTCTACAATAACCATGGAAGGTGATAGATTCCATAATTGCCCCCCATTGGGTCGATCACCAAGCTAGGATTGACAAAACAAGCACATTGCCACATGTTGCTAATGTTTCCTTGGAATTGTCCAATTCCCCAACTAACCAAATATTGGAAGCTCTTGTAACTGATGTTAGGAGTGGATTGCAATATCCAAAAGCTAATAAGGACAATGAGGAAGAAGATTGGGCCTAGATGATAGTTGCGGAAGTTGCCACCAAATGTGCAATTAAAGTTTGAAAAGTGTCACAGTAAGTAGTAGTGTCTTTTAGAGCCATCTCTAGAATGCATGTACATGTTTTAACTAACATAAAACTTTTGTTAGAAAAACAGCTACCCGATAAGTGCCCATAGTCATGTGTGGGTGTGGGGTCCATCACTAGCCGAGTTGCCATTAGAATCTTTCTAAACACAATAATGTGAGTAGGATGTAGATTTATAAAACAAACATAATAACATTTTTGTTAATGTCCGTAACATTTGAAGCACCAATTGCACAGCTCCAACATATGGACTTGAAAGTAGGGAGAATATCATTGTAGTAGGATTATTATACTCACTTCCAACTATTTTTCCAATTTAACACTCTTTGGTTTTAAGTATGTTCATCATTTTCAACATTTATTTTGATCTTCACTTTTGTACTAATGTTAATGGTGCATCTTGTTGTCCATTCTAGTTCAAGGTAGCTATTCTTGAAATGCCAATAAGTGGCAAGACTAGCCTTTAAATTAGACGAGGTTTTGGATGTATATGCCTGCCTATAAATCACAAGTGTTTAGTGTATTTATATATTGTTCACAAAAAATTGTAGTTCAATAATAGTTGTTATACAATTGTGCTACAAAAAATTATAGAAACTAATTATCTATGTAGTCTTTCTTTGGCCTATTGTAGTAATTAGTTGTAAATGGTTTAAACTCTAAGGTTGAATTATTGCATGTTTAGTTTAATAACCTTAGTACTTTCAAGTTGTATTCAGGTTTATCATCACAAATGTGTTGGGTCATGACATTCATTTCACTTTTATCTTCATTGGTTTGATGTCATTTTTTAGGACATTCCTCTCCTTTCACAAGTTGTTGAGGTAGGTTCATGCCACCACTCTTCTAACTACATAGTAATTAGTCCACATATTGTAAATATGTATTGATTTGAAGATAGAATATTCAAGTAATGTTCAACTACCTTGTGAATAATATAGAATGTTTTGGGGAATGGTTAAATCATGATCATTGTGGGCATTGGGAAGATTTTTGGGCATGATCAAATTTTGTGTGATGTGGAAGGTTATTATCCTAGATGAAAAGGTGCTTGTGTTCATGTGTTGGGTTCTGGCTTTCAACATCTAGACTAGTATATTTTCAATGAGATTATTAGAGTAGGTCTTGAAATAAATGGGTTTTAATGAAATCGACATAATGTAAGGGGCAAGTTCAATGTTAGAACTTGTGTAGTTATTTTTGTCTTATCTATGTCACTTCATCTTTTTTACTTCAAATTGCTTACATCAAGCGTGTGTCGGTACACAAGTACAAGCTTGTAAATAATTTCCACATCTTTTCAACATGCACAATGTTAATACGTATGTCTAAATGTCATCCTTTGACACTATAGTAATATGATGTGTCGACAAATGTTGTGCAAGTGGGTTTTGTCTTATACAATGTGCAATGCATGTGGAAAGTTGTTCGTAAAAGGAAAGAATTAAGGGGATAGGATGAGTACATGATTTTGGATGAACAAGACATTTAGGATAGGGATTGATCAAGGAAATTTGTTATTTTGAATTTTGAATTTTTGTTGGTTTTGAATCATGGTGATGTGACGTGGGATAGTCCAAAAAGATAAAGTTCTAGAAAACAAAAAAATACATTTATTAGACACATAGTTTTGGAAGAGTAAGAGGAATTGTAGGTACGTGTAGTAGAAAATCATTGATTTTAATTGTTTTATTGATTTTTTTCAACAAAACATGGGATCATGTTGACATTTTGATTCATGTTTTTAGTAATACAAAGAAGCATAAAATTCTATGTTTATATTGTTGTGTGAATTTTTGTAATATTATAATATGATGAAATGAATTATAATCTTGTTTTTAGAGTTTTGTACAATGCATTTTAAAGTATAGATTTAGGTATTTTAATGAATGGCAATGTTAAGGGTGTTGAAAATTAAGGCAAAAATAGTGGATGTATGCATGTGAAGTGCAAATATGTTGTTATAATAATGTGGAATAATTTTGTAGGAATTAAATTTCATTTCTACCATTTGACAACCATCTTGTGGGGATTTTTTTTGTTTTTTTACAATAATGATAAGGTTTTTTACAATTTTTGTTGTTATATTGTAAATGAGAGTGTTCAGATGAATAATGTTGTTTTTTCAATTTAAAATTTTAAAGGGCATGTTAGAAAGTATCAAAAGTTTAAATAGTTGACGCCATAAGGACTACAAAGCGATCTATAGACTTTGAAGACGAAAAATTGTGAAATAAGATGAATTGAATGGTGACCTGAAGTTTACAACAACAATTGGACTTGGAGGCAAATTAACAAGTTATTGAAAAATAAACATAAGCCAATTTTGAAAATGGAGAAGAATATGTAAGGCTTATAGAAACCCCATATCGAATTTAATGTTAGATAGATGAGTTATAAGAACAAAAGAAAGGCCTACGAGGCACATGTCCTTTCTACCACAAGAGGTGGTACATCGCAAAATATGGACTAAAGGTTTCTAAAAAAGGCATAGTTACAAGCAACGATCTCCATGAAGAAAAATGCAACCGACTACTCACCCAAATGAATGGGTGCACTATATTTCTTAGTCATAATTTATGGTCTAAAATTGAAAAGATCAGGACGGAGTAGGGACTTTTGTAGTACTTGATCAACCTCAGGACATTTCAAGTTTAAAGTCGGTGAATAGCCAAGGAAGGTATGTTACAAGAGGTATACAGCCTTGGTTTGTGTATCAATCTGCATCTCCAAATTACTATGAACTAGTGGAAGATTGGGAGGTGGAAGAAACCACAAATATCGATGTGGTTGAGGAGACTAAAGAAAATTACCTACAATCATTTGAATATGCAGAGGCATAGGTGAATGTGTTGGATGAAGTACCACAATCATACTCACATCAAAGGAATCCATAGTTGGATTAAACAAAGTACACAACTGAAACATGGGATCATGCATCTGTGGATTCGAAGATGGTTAGATTACTTTCAAAGGTCTGTGCTTTCTATGAGGAAGAAGGACATGTAATCATGGATTGTCCTTTTGTGCCTTTTCACA
>Ga0116230_10001068_pt1 | contig 25346 bp, 14 predicted proteins | sample S1TSphfallax_3_FD_88678 | JGI IMG/M metagenome (GOLD analysis project Ga0116230, IMG submission 88678) | Host-associated microbial communities from peat moss isolated from Minnesota, USA - S1T2_Fd - Sphagnum fallax MG | ecosystem: Host-associated > Plants > Peat moss > Unclassified | place... | reverse complement strand
TCGATTTTCAGCGTATGCACCGGCAGTTTGGCGAGATAACTCAATGATGAAAACACGGTGCCGAAATCGTCGATCGCGATGCTGACACCCATGGAGCGCACCTGCCGCAGGCTTTCGATGTTGTGGCGGATGTCCTCCATCACCAGGCTCTCCGTGATCTCGAGTTCTAGTCCGGCGGCGGCACGCGGATCGATCGCGATAACCTCCTCGATCTCGCGGACGAAGCGATGGTTGCGCAGTTGCAGCGGGGACACGTTGACCGCGATACAGACGGCATCCAGGCCGGCGCTGCACCACTCCAGGTAATCCTCCACCGCCTTGCGCAACACCCAACGGCCCACCTCACGAATCATCCCGGTTTCCTCGAGAATGCCGATGAACCGCTCCGGCAGCACCAAGCCAGCCTCCGGATCGTTCCAGCGGATCAATGCTTCGACACCGGTGACACGGCCGCTCGCCAGCTGCAATTTCGGCTGGTAGTACAGCACGAATTGATCCTTTTCGAGCGCCTGGCGCAGCCGGTTCTCCAGGGTCAGCTTGCCCGCGACGGCCTCGGTCATTGTCTGGGTGTAGAACAGAAATCGGTCGCGGCACGCCTTGGCCTTCTTGAGCGCGGCTTCGGCATGCTTCAACAGGGTGTCGGCGTCATTGCCGTCATCCGGATGGCGCGACACGCCGATCCGCGCCGCGATACGGAACTCCGTGCCATTGAGCACGAAGCGATGCGCCACGAAGCTGCCGAGCAGCCGGTCGATGAAGGTCGGCAGGTCGTCCTGCGGATCGAGATCGGGCAGCACCGCGGCAAAATGATCGACGCCGACCCGCGCCAGCAGCTTGGCGTCCGCAACGTTGTAGCGCAGCCACTCGCCCACCTGTTTCAGCAGGGCATCGCCGACCGGGCGCCCGAGACTGTCGTTGATGTTGCGAAATCCCTGCAGATCGATCAACAACAGCGCGAACGACCGAGCTGCTTCCGTGGCGCTGCGCTGCATGTGGGTCAGGCGCTCCATGAAGCGCGCGCGATTGGCGAGCCCGGTGAGTTCGTCGTAATACGCGAGATAGCGCAGGCGTTCCTGCTTCTCGATATGGTCGATCGCGAGCGCCACGTCGTTGGTCAGTTCGCTCAGCAGCTTGACCTCCTCCTGATGGAAGAATTGGCATTCGTCCGCATACAGCGAGAGCACACCGACAACCTCGTTGTCGATGATGAGCGGAAACACCGCCATCGACCGGACGTCGAAGTCAGTGTGTACCTTGGGGAACGCCACCTTCGGGTCGTGCTGCGAATCGTTGGAGATCACCGGCCGCTTCTCGCGCATCGCCTGCTTGATCATCGCGGTCGGCGAGCCGCCGCCGGCGAGTAGCGCACTCTTGACCGCGCTCAACAGCCTCTTGTCCTTGCTCGCGAGGCCGACGGGAGTGAAGCGCATTGCCGGCCGGTCGACCAGCGCCATCATCGACAGCTTGAGTCCGCCATCTTCGACCGCGATCCGGCATGCCCGCTTCATCAGGTTCTTGCGATCGTGCTCGTGCACGATCAGGGTGTTGATGCGGCTCAACATGGCGCGGACGCGGTTTAAGTAGGCGATCCGCGCGCGCATCTCGCCGTGCTTCCGGCCGGTGATGTCGAGATACATGACCACCGCGCCCGTGGGGTAAGCCTCGTTGAGCGGCGTCACGGTGACGAGGTACCAACGCTCCGCGAGATTCGTGCGGCTCACGTATTCGCACGCGTAGCGCGGCACGGCACCCGTGAGCACGGAGCACACACCCGCGGCCACGCGCTCGATCTGCGAGGCGCACGTGTCGGCCGGCGAACCCGCAACGAAGCGAAATTCAGGCCGCAAACTAAAGTGCGTGTCGGTGAGCGGGTTGAAGCAATCGAGCTGGCGGCCGGAATCGTCGATCGAAATGCTCCGACCTTGCGTATCGACCAGCAGCACGTGCGCCGGCAGCGCGTTCAGCAATGCCGCATGGCGTGCGGCGGGTTCAGCGGAATCGAATTGTGGGCGCGCCGCCTGACCGGTCGCGAAGCCCCCGCCGGCATGGGCACCGCCGACGGACAGCCGTTCAAGCTGCCGGTCCGCTTCACGCAATGTACGAACGAGAACGGATTCGTCGGCGCTCGATCTTGCAGTGGGAGCCTGCGGCTGCAGCGTCACGACAGCACCAGGGCTATGCCGAACTCCATCCCATGCATGCGTTCACCCTTCAGTTCACATCCATGTACGCCACCATCCGGCTGTATATTTTATGCTCATCGAGGCGTTCCGTATGTACGGCAATCCAGCATTCGATGGCGCCGTCAATCACTTACCCGATCGACTGCTGGACGCCTCCGCTCATCGCGGTCGCCGCGACGCCGATACGGCGCTGACACAGCCGCTCAGCTTGTCCGGATGAGATTTGGCGAGCGCCAGTTTGAACTGCGGCTTGATCTCGACCGGACGGGGAATGCGGCGCGCGATTTTGCTCACGTCGGTCAACACACCACTCATCTGCGAATGCAGGGCACCCAACTGGCGCCGCAGGCGGGCCACCTCGCCCTGCAGCTTGCTGGTATTCAGAATGATGAGCGTGCCGCACTCGGGGCAGCACATGTCCCGATGCGTGGTCACCCAATGCAGCGTCAGCTGCGCCTTGTGCGCACACTTCCAGCAATCGACTTCGATCTCGCGCTGCTCGAGTAATTGCTCGACCTCGGCAGAGTAGACTGGCTCACGAACCTTCATTGCATTCACCCCCGTAAAAACTGCGTCAAACACCACGCGGGTATGAATAGCAAATGTTCAGTGGGTTTTCACTTAGGCGCAGTACCGCATGCACGACGGATTTGCACGGGCGCCGACACCGGCAGCGTGCTGCAGAGTTCGCCATTCGATCTCGCACACAAAATTGCGGATGGCTGCATTTATCAACAGCATAGGTGAAAACGCGCGAATCGAAAAATTTGCGATGGAGCGCACACTTGCTCCGTGCTGCACACAACGCCGACGCACCGCCGTGCGCAACGCGTGCCGCCGCCGCGTGCCAGTTCTATTTTAGTGCGGCGCATTGCTGTGGCGCAGCGCCGACAATGCGTGAACGAAGCCGCACTGACGGCACAAAAATCTGGGCTACCCTCGGGCGAGGAAGAAGGGACGTGACGTGCCGATGGATATTCAAGTCCGCGCAAAGGGGAGAGGACGCGCCAAAGAGATTTACTCATCCTACGGCGACCTGGCCGGCCGCTTGTTGCCCTCCGCCCTGCAGATCACTTTCTTCGCGGCCACGGGCGAACTCGAATGGACGCGCGGCAACGCAAAGTTGGTTGGGGGAAACCCTGCGTTGATCGTACGGGAAATGCTCACCGCTAATTTGCGGGAACCGCAGGTGCTGCGCACCGATGCGACGACTATCGTAGTGACCATACCAATCAACTTGGATGGCAGACCCGCCAGCATTCTGCAAGTGACCGTGCCATGCATCGAGGCAGCCGCCGAAAAACGCGTGATGCGGGACACGGTCAGCGCCGCGGCGCCACTGGTCGATTGCCTGTGCCGTGAACTGGGCCAGCACGCACGCAAGACATTGCCCTCGGCGACGCTGTCGGAGCGCACCGAAGAGTTGGAATGGCTGTTTGCACTGACTGAGAACCTGCATTCGAATTCCAGTGATCCGCGCGCCGTCAATCAGTTGTTGGGCGCGGCCGTCGAACGGATGCGCGCCTGCTTCGGCGCGGTGGTCGTGCCGGAACATGCACTGGAACTCCGCTATTCATCCATGGTGCGGATCGACCGGCAATCTGACGGCATTTTCGATCGCTGCCGCCCCTACTTTCTAAACTTCGTCACCCGCCGCAAGCAGCCGCTGATTGCGAACAAGGCGGCGGTCGGCAGCAACATGCCGCCATTCAAAGCACTGCTTTTGCCGATCGAACCGCAGAAGGGCCGCGTGATCGGCTATATCGTATTTCTCAAGGCCGCCGCGCTGCCGAGCTTCGGTCGCCGTCAGCTGTTTCTCGGCCGACACATCGGTCACCAGGTCGGCACGCTGTTGGAGAGTCAATACGATCTGGCCACCGGACTGCTGACGCGCAGCGCCTTCGAGCAGGATGTGCAGCGCATCATGAAGGCGGACCCGGAACCCGCGAATCACGCGCTCCTCTACGTCGACATCGATCGGCTGCACGTCATCAATGATGTGCTCGGCTTTGCGCATGGCGATGAGGCCATCGTCCGCGTTGCCGAATTGTTGCACGCGCCGGCCTTGCCTGAGGACGCGATCACCAGCCGCATCGGCGGCGACAGCTTCCTCATCTACCTGCCGAATCACGACGTGGAGCGTGCGGCAGCGCGCGCGCACCTCATCCTGCAAGCCGCCGGCCGGTGCAGCGTCGGCCCTGAAGGCAAGAGTATCGCGCTATCGCTGCGCTGCGGTGTGGCGGGCATCGAGTCGGTCGGGGGCGGTTTGGGAGTGCCGATTGCGGCAGCGCAGATCGCCTGCGCCAGTTGCAAAGAGAGCGGCGGCAATCGCGTCGAGATTTATCGCGACCGCGACGCCGGCATGATGCGGCGCAAACATGACGTCTTCGAAGCCTCAAAACTGCGCAGCGCGTTGACCGAGAACCGTTTCTGCATTTATGCGCAAAAAATCGTCTCTTCCGCGGATTTGAACGAGATTCACGGCGTCGAGTGTCTGGTTCGCATGCTGAGCGAATCGGGCGAGATCATTCCTCCGGGTGAGTTTTTTCCGAGTGCCCAGCGCTATCAGATGTTGCAAGCCATCGATCATTGGGTAATATCCACCGCGTTGCGAGAAATAAGACCGTTTCGCACGATGCTGAACGAAAGCCGGGTGCGCGTGGCGATCAATATCTCCGGTCAATCCCTGCAGGACGAGGTATTTGTCGACTCGATTGAACACTGGCTCGCCGATTCCCAGGCTGCTCCTGGGCAGATACTGTTCGAGATCACGGAAACCGCGGCCATCTCCAACATGTCCCGCGCGGAACGGCTGATTGGCCGTCTGCGCCGGCACGGATGCCGCTTCTCGCTGGATGATTTTGGAACCGGCGTCAATTCGCTGGCATACCTTAAATGCCTGCCGGTTTCCCACGTCAAGATCGACGGCAGCTTCACCCGCGATCTGTTGGCGAACGAGCACTCGGCCGTGATGGTGCAAACCATCGTGCAAATGTCGCGATCGCTCGGAATCGAATCCGTTGCCGAGTGTGTGGAGACGCCGGCCGTGGCGAAGCGGGTGCGCGAATTGGGGGTCAACTACGTCCAGGGGTACGCGGTGCACCGACCCGAACCCTTGCGCGGTCTGCTGGCATCGATGAAGGCCGGTGAATCGGCGCGCCTCCACCAATTGTTTCTGACGGAATGAATCTTTATGTACGGTAGCGAAAAGACGCTGTGTAAAAATTGGGGGTATAGTGGATAAGCAAATGAAATTAAGTGCATCGTCTTCACAAAGCCGGCCGATGACTGCTGCAAGCGGCGCCACAAGGATGTCGGGCGCGGCGGTCGAAAAATATAATAATCTCACCAGCGGAGAAGCAGCATGTTAATAGGATTCAAGGTTCGAAATTTTCGTTCTTTCGCCGACGAGCAGGCATTTTCGTTCTCTACCTCCTCGGACAGCATGCACGCCGCGACACACTGCATGCCGACGGGCATGAAATCCGTGCGCCGGCTGTCGCGATCCGCCATCGTTTTCGGACCCAATGGCAGCGGCAAGACCAACCTCATCAACGCCTTCGCGATCATGCGCGACCTCGTCCTGCACTCCACCATCTTGTCGGACGGCGAGTTTGCCGCCCGCTACACACCGTTCCGCTTCGGCTCATCCGCCCATGCGCGGACCGAGTTCGAGATCGACGTGTTGCTCGAGAAGATCCGCTACCGCTACAGTTTTGCCTACGATGACAAAGGTATTCGCGCGGAGCGTCTGCTGGTGTATTGCACCGGTAAATCGCAGCGTTGGTTCGAGCGCACCTGGGACGAGAGCATCTCGCGCGAGATCTGGGCGCCGTTCTCGCAGAACTTCAGCGGACCGCGCGCCATGTGGCGCGATGCCACGCGTTCCAACGCGCTGTTCCTGACCACCGCTGCGCAACTGAACGCCGAGCAGCTGAAACCGCTGTTCCATTGGTTCGAGCATGGCATGGAACTCGTGTTTCCCTCGGAGCTTGCGAATCTGAACCGCATGGCCGGGTCGCTGCAGGATGCGGCATTCAAGCGCCGGATGCTCGAGTTCCTGCGCGCCGTCGACATTCGCGTCAGCGACGTGCGGGTGCGCGATCATGAAACCGCGATGGCGGAAGCGCCGCCCGCATGGCGCTCCGCGGACCGCCGCGCCGCCGGCACGGTCAATCGCACCGCGGTGGAGTTTTCGCATGCGCGCGAGGGTTCACTGGTGTGGGTGCACGCGACCGACGAGTCCGCCGGCACCCAGCGGCTGGCAAGCCTGTTCGGTCCGCTGCTATCCGCCATCGAAAACGGCAAGCTCTTGCTGGTCGACGAATTCGATTTGAGCCTGCATCCATTGGTGGCGCGCTACCTGATGCAATTGATCAACGATCCGAAGACGTCGAGCCGCGGCGCGCAGCTGCTGCTGACCAGCCACAACACCACCCTCATGGACGTGAACGTATTGCGGCGGGACGAGATCTGGCTGATGGCGCTCGATGAGAATGATGCCAGTCAACTTACGCCGGTGTGGCGCTCTTCGTTGCCACCGCGCAAGCACGAATTGATTGGCAAGGGATACCTCCGGGGTCGCTACGGCGCCATACCCGACATCCGCCCGCGGTTGCTGCCGCGGCCGACTGCCCCGGTTCCCCCCGCGGACAAGCTGCATACCAAGCCCCGCGACACCAGCAAGGCGCTCGCCTGATTAGCTTCCGGGTATCCAGGAGGTGCCGGCGAGCGGTACGCCGGCCATCGCCGCGGATTCCACGGTGAGCGCCACGAGATCCTCCTTCTCCAGATGATGCACATCCTGCTTGCCGCAGGCGCGTGCGATCGTGGTCAACTCCATGTTCACGGTCTTGAAGTAATTCTTCAGACGCCGGGCGCCGCTTTCGGGCTCGAGCCGCAGCTCGAGTTCGGGGTCTTGGGTGGTGACGCCCACCGGGCATTTGCCGGTGTGGCAATGATGACAAAAGCCAGGCGCCGTGCCGAGGCGCGCATAGTCCGCCACCGCGGACACATGCTGACCGCCCGCTAGATAGGAGTCGCTATTGCAGCCCAAGGCGACCAGCACCCCCTGGCCGATAGCGACTGCGTCGGCACCCATCGCCAACGCCTTCGCCACATCGGCGCCGCTGCGGATGCCGCCGGAGATCACGAGCTGCACCGTGCCGCGCATGTTGAGGTCCTCCAGCGCATCGACCGCCTGCCTGAGGGCGGCCAGCGTCGGAATGCCCACATTCTCGATGAACACGGTCTGCGTCGCCGCCGTGCCGCCCTGCATGCCGTCGACCACGATCACGTCGGCACCCGCGTGCACGGCGAGTTTGACGTCATTGAACACGCGAGTCGCGCCCACCTTGACGTAGATCGGCTTCTCCCAATCGGTGATTTCGCGCAACTCCTTGATCTTGATCACCAGATCATCGGGGCCGGTCCAATCCGGATGCCGCGACGCCGAACGCTGATCCACGCCCTCGGGCAACGTGCGCATGCGCGCCACCCGCGGATTGACTTTCTGACCCAACAGCATCCCGCCGCCGCCGGGCTTCGCGCCCTGACCGATGACGATTTCGATGGCGTCGGCGCGCCGCACGTCGTCGGGGTTGAAGCCGTAGCGCGACGGCAGGCACTGGTAGACCAGCGTCTTCGACGACGCGCGCTCTTCGGTCGTCATGCCGCCGTCGCCCGTGGTGGTCGAGGTACCCACCTCCGTCGCGGCGCGCCCGAGTGCCTCCTTGACCCGCGCGGACAACGCGCCGAAGCTCATCCCGGCCACCGTGATCGGGATCGCAAGCTCGAGGGGTTTCGAGGCGAACCGGGTGCCGAGCAGCGTCTTGGTCGAGCAGCGCTCGCGATAGCCCTCGAGCGGATAACGCGACAGCGACGCCGCGAGAAACAACAGATCATCGAAATTCGGCACCCGGCGCTTGGCGCCCAAGCCGCGAATTTCATACAGGCCGTTCGCCGCGGCACGCTGGATGTAATCGAGCGTGCGCCGGTCGAACCCCGCCGATTCCTCCAATTGCGGGCCACTCATGCGGTCAATACTCCTGATTGGCATCGGCATGCCAGTGATACAAACTCTTTGCCGAGGCGATGCGCTTGAAATGCGCGGGATCTTCGGCGCGCCCGGCCGCCGCGAGCAGTCCCTTGACCGTGGCCCTATCGGTATCGGTCATCGGCTCGAAGCGCGCATCGGCGCCGAGCGAGCGGACTTTGCCGCGCACATAGATCACCGCCTCGTACAGCGAGTCGCCGAGCGCGTCCTCGGCATCGCCGCAGATCACCATGCGCCCGGCCTGCGCCATGAACGCGGAAAAACTGCCGACGCTGCCGCCCACCACGATGTCGGCGCCTTTCAGCGAAATACCGCAACGCAGGGATGCATCGCCGTCGATCACCAACAGGCCGCCATGTGCCGAGGCGCCGGCGGCGGTGGAGGCAAAGCCTTTGACGTGCACCCGTCCCGACATCATGTTCTCGGCGGCACCGGGGCCCGCGTTGCCATGGACGGTCACCGACGCGTGGCAGTTCATGCCGGCCACGTAATAGCCGACGTGGCCGTGGATATGCACCTCGAGCGGGGCGTTGAGGCCCACCGCAATGGAGTGCGCGCCATCGGGATTGCGCACCCTGATCTCGGCGACCCCGTCGCCCGCCGCTCTATGGTGCAGGTATGAGTTCAACTGCCTGAGCGAATCGCTGGCGAGATCGAATTCCCGCACGCACGGTAGCGGCTTCAAATTCGCCATGAATAGATCTCCTCCGGCTTCGGCTCGAACAACGTCGCATGCGCGATGTCCGGCAGATGCGCGAGCGAACGGAACTCCGAGGCGATGGCGACGTAATCGTCGGATTCCGCCACCACCGCCGGCTTGCAGGCGAAGGCATCGCGCACGATGAGCAACTCGTTGCCGGTGCCCATCAGGAACGTGAAGAAACCGTCGAGTTCACTAAACCCGCGCGTCACCGCTTGGGTGAGATCGTCGCCCTCGCGCAAACGCCACTCGAAAAAACGGCACGCGGCCTCGGTGTCGTTGTCGGTCTCGAAATGGATGCCGAGTGGCTCCAGACGCTTTCTCACCAGATGCGGATTCGACAAGGAGCCATTGTGTACCAGACAAAAGTCGCGGCCCGCGGTAAACGGGTGGGCATGTTTGGGTGTCACCGCCGACTCGGTGGCCATGCGGGTGTGCCCCACCAGATGAGTGCCCTGAAGCGAGGCGAAATCATAGCGCTTCGCGATGTCGGCCGGCGCTCCCACGTCCTTGTAAAGATCGATCGACTGCCCGACCGACAGCACCGCCACCGTGGGCGCGGTGCGCGTGAGCCACGACACGACGCGGTCGGCATCGGCACCGGTGGTCAGCACCGCCTGATTCCCATGCTGCGCAATCTCGTGCGCCTCGCCGAACTCGCGCGCCAGCGCATCGAGCAGCGCCGACCAATCCACCGCGCGTTCACCGCTGTACAGGCTGATCTTGCGCTGTTGCGCGGCGACCGGCGTGGTGTAGACCGCAAGCCCGGCCGAATCAGGGCCGCGCTCTGTCATGCCGGTGAGCATCGGCACCATCAACGCGCCCAACTGCCCGCGCAGCGCGGGATTCTTGACCAACAGACCGACGATTCCACACATTAGAAAAACTCCAGGTAGCGTTTGGCCTCCCAGTCGGACACGTGGCGCGAATACTCGGTCCATTCCATGCGTTTCAGGCGGATGAACTCGCGCGCCAGGTCCGCCCCCAGCCCATTGCAGATCACGCTGTCTTGTTCCAGGGCGTTGATCGCCTCGTGGAGCGACTGCGGCAGCAATTTGATGCCCTTCTCCGCAAGCTCCTCGAACGATAATTGGTAGAGGTTGATATTGTGCGCGGGGCCGGGATCGAGCTTGCGATCGATGCCGTCGAGTCCCGCCGCGATCAGCGCCGCCGTGACCAGGTAGGGATTGCACCCGGAATCCGGCAGCCTCACTTCGAGCCGCCCATGCGGCACGCGCACGCAGGCGGTGCGGTTGTTGTCGCCATAGGCGATGTAGGCCGGAGCCCAGGTAGCGCCGGACAGCGAGCGGCCGACGACCAACCGCTTGTACGAATTCACCGTCGGCGCGGCGATCGCGCAAAAGGCGCTGGCATGCGCCAGCACGCCGGCGAGAAAATGATAGGCCATGGTCGACAGACCCATACCCGACTGGTCGGCCGGATCGTGAAAAGCGTTCTTTTGGGCGCTGGAGCCCATCGACACGTGAAAATGCGCGCCGCTGCCGGTGCGGTTCGAGAACGGCTTTGGCATGAAAGTCGCGATCATGCCGTGTTTGTGCGCGATCTCACTTGCCGCCATCTTCACGAAGGTGAAGTTATCCGCCGATTTGAGGCCTTCGTCATAGGTGAAATTGATCTCGAACTGGCCGTTGCCGTCCTCGTGATCGATTTGATAAACGTCGATGCCGACGGCGCGCAAACCGCTCACCATTTCATCGAGTGCCTCGCGCGTGCGATACAGCCCCTTGTAGTCGTAACACGGCTTGTCGAGATCATCGCTCGGGTCGGCGGGACCCAGGCTGCCGTCTTCTGCCCGCCGCAACAGCATGAACTCGGGCTCGATGCCGGTGAACAGCGTCAAGCCGCGTTCCGTGAGCCGCGCGATCTGATTCTTGAGGGCGACGCGCGAACAGTACGGATAGGGTTTCTTGCCGACCACGCCGTTGCAGATCAGGCGCGCATATCCCGGCATCCAGGGAATGGCCTGCAGGGTGGCAAGATCACCCACGGCCATGTAGTCCGGGCCCTCCGGGCCCATGCCGAAACCCCACAGCGCGAAGCCGGCAAATCCCGCGCCGTCGGTGAGCACCATGTCGAGGTGTTCCACGGGCACGGCCTTGGCCTTGGCGGAACCGTGGATATCGACGAACTGCGCCAATACGTAGCGGATCTCACGTTCCTTGAAGAACGCGTTTGCCTGCTCTCGATTCATGCGGACAATTCCTCGCGATCACACCGGCCTCAAGGGTTTGGCGGCCCGGTTGGTATATGCGAATATAACCACGATTGTTAACTGTGGAGCAAATTAATTTGCGTCTTGCGCAATGGCTCGGCCGTATTGGCGGTAGCCGTACCAACGGCGGCGACTAACTGCCAGCCGCCCATCGCGATGCTCGAACGACATCTTTGGCGCGACTTCACCGCCGTCACCGCGAGCGTTGCCGTGCTCGGCATCGGCGTCGGCAGTACGCTGCCGCTCACGGCGCTGGTGCTGACTGCTCGCGGCCACGGCCCCGACGTGGTGGGATGGATGGTAGCGGCCTTGGCGCTCGGTGGCGTCTTAGGCACGCTGACGGCGCCCGCCGCGGCACTGCGATTCGGACGGCGCCGGGTCATGCTCGCCTGTGTCACGGCCGCCGCCGCCTCGGTGATCGCGCTTCAATACGTCGAGTCGCTGGTGCTCTGGGCGGCATTGCGCGCCGGTTTCGGCGCCGCGATGGCACCGCTGTTCGTGCTCGGCGAGGCGTGGATCAGCACGCTGCCGGCCGACGCGGTGCGCGGCCGGGTGGTGGCGCTCTACACCACGAGTTTCACGCTCTGCCAGGTGCTCGGGCCGGCGCTCACCAACGCGCTCATCGGCCGTCCGCGACACGCGTTCTTGATCTGCGGGGGCGTTTTCCTGCTCGGCTTGCCGGGCATTGCGCTGGCCCGCGACCTGCCACCGGCGGCGCCGGGCAGCGCAGCGCCGCTCGATCCGGGTCGGCGCGACAAGGACGCGGCGGCGTCCTGGCTCACCATCGTGCGCACGGCGCCGGCCATCGTCGCCGGAGCGGCGGTGTTTGCCGCCTTCGACAACATCATGTTGAGTTTCCTGCCGTTGTTCGTGCTCGATCGCGGATTGTCGCGCGATCGAGCACTCACCGCCGTGGTGATCGTGTTCTTCGGCGATGCCACCCTGCAATTTGCCGCGGGTTATCTCGCCGACCGCTTCGGCCACGGACGCGTGCATCGCCTCGCCGGCTGGTGCCTGTGTCTGTTGCTGCCGCTGCTGCCCGTACTGGTCGGCATCCCGGTGATCTGGGAGGTGTACCTGTACCTGCTGGGCGGCGTTGCCGGGTCGGTGTATACGCTGTCCATGGTCTCGAGCGGCGAGCGCTTCAGCGGTGCCGCCCTGCTCCGTGCGTCGGGACTGATCGCGCTCACCTGGAATTTGGCCAGCAGCTTGGGGCCCGCGGCCACTGGGCTCGTGATGCAGTACATCGGCAGTTGGGCGATGAGCGCCGTGCTGTGGCTGATGGCGGTCGGTTTCCTGCTTGCCGCGCGCGCCGAACGGCGGGTGGTCGCGCGACCCGTGATACCGTTCGGCGACCGCTTACTTTAAGCTTTTGCGCTGGTGATTGATTCATGCCACTGGAGACCTCCGCCTTGATTAGTTCCCCGAGCCCCTTGGGCACCGATTTGTGCATCCCCCACTGCCGCAGCGTGCTCCGCCGTGGCTTAGTCGCGCTGCTCGGGCTCGGCGCGGCGCTGGGCGCGGCGGGCGGCTTTGCCGCAACGGTCAGCGGCGCGGGAGCGGTCGACGAGGCGCGACTTCAGGCGGCGGCTGGGGAACCGCAAAATTGGTATACCGGCGGCCGCGACCAGGGCGGCACTTATTATTCACCGTTGACCCAGATCAATGCCGCGAACGTCAAAGACTTGGGTTTTGCCTGGACCTACGACTTGGGCAGTCCGCTCCGAGGCCAGGAAGCCACCCCCATCGTCGTCGACGGCGTCATGTACACCTCCGGTACCTGGGGATACGTCTATGCGGTGGATGCGGCCACCGGCCACGAACTGTGGCGCTATGACCCGAAGAGCGATTTTCAAACTGGACGCAATCCGTGCTGCGATCTGGTCAATCGCGGTGTTGCCGTGTGGAAAGGCAAGGTTTACGTCGCCGCCGGCGACGGGCGGCTGCACGCCATCGACGCGGCGACCGGCAAGAAAATCTGGGAAGCGGACACGATCACCGACCACACTCAACTGTACGCCAGCACTGGCGCGCCGGAAATCGCCGGCGACGTGGTGGTCATCGGCAATGCCGGCGCCGACATGGGTCACGGCGGCGTGCGCGGTTACGTCTCCGCGTACGACCTCGAGACCGGCAAGTTCAAGTGGCGTTTCTATACCGTGCCGCCCGCGGTCGGTCAGCCGCTCGAGTCGCCGGATCTCGCGGCCGCGGCCAAGACCTGGGACAGCGCGCGCAGCGCGGAATTCAAGGGCGGCGGGACGGTCTGGGATGGTTTCGCCTACGATCCTGCCCTGAAGCTGGTCTATTTCGGCACCGCCAACGCGGCGCCATATGATCTGCGTCAACTCGGACCACGGCGACTGGACGCCTTGTATACCGCCTCGATCATCGCCGTGCATGCGGACACCGGGCGTCTCGCCTGGTACTACCAGACCACACCGCGCGACCACTGGGACTTCGATGCCGTGCAGAAAATGATTCTCACCGACCTCGATATTGAGGGTATCAGCACCCCGGTGCTGCTGCAGGCGAACAAAAACGGCTTCTTTTATGTACTCGACCGGCGGAGCGGCAAGCTGCTGTCAGCGAAAAATTTCACCTTCGTGAATTGGGCAACGGGCATCGACATGAAGACCGGCCGGCCGATCACCACCAAAACCTCGGATTGGTACGCATCGCCGAAAACCGTCTATCCTTCCTGGATGGGCGGCCACACGTGGAACCCGATGTCGCTGAGTGCGCAAACGCATCTCGTCTATATTCCCGTGATCGATGCTCCCGCGGTCTGGGTCGACATGGTGCATAACGGCGGCGACGTAAAGTACCTCGACGGGTATTTCACCGCCAACGGCATCGTCGCCGACGACACGTACGCCGCCGCCGACCTGAAGCGGCTGTACGGTCCGGTGCCGGAACTCAAGGACATCAAGAGCGCTCGCAAGGTCAAACCGGTGCGCGAGCTATTGCGCGCCTGGGACCCCGTGGCGCAAAAAACCGTGTGGGAACGCGAGACCTCCGCCGGCATCCGCGGCTACGACGGCGGCGTCATGTCGACGGGCGGCAATCTGGTATTCCAGGGGCGCGGCAGCGGCGGGCTGTGGATCTATGCCGCCGACACCGGCAAGGTGTTGAAGGTGATCCAGACCGGAAGCCACATCATGGCGGCCCCGACCACCTATGCCGTCAACGGTGAACAGTTCGTCGCGGTCCAGGTGGGGTACGGCGGCACCAGCATTTCGATCGGCCCCATACCGCCGAGTAGTGCCGCGGCAAAATTCGAGAACGTGAATCGCATCATCGCCTTCAAGCTGGGGGGTGGGCGCGTGCCAACGCCCACCGCGCGGATCACCCTGCCGTTCGAGAAGCCGCCGGAACAGACGGCCAGCGCCGAGGCCATTCATGCGGGTGAGATCAAATTCGTCGAGGAGTGCTCGCGCTGCCACGTGCTCGATCTCAACATCACGCCGGACCTGCGCCGCCTCAACCCCGGACTGCATGCCGCCTTCAAGGACATCGTGTTGCATGGTGCACTGGCGCCGGCCGGCATGGAGCGTTTCGATGACCTGCTCACCGAGACCGACGTCGACAACATTCACGCCTACCTGATCGATCAAAGCTGGGTCGCTTATCGTGCACAGGAAGCCCAAGCGGCCGCGGCGCAAGTGACGTCTTCGAACCGGTGACCGATGGTCATCGAATACACGCTCGACCCGGAGGACATCACCTCCGCGAGGCTGCTCGCCATCGGCATCCGGCCTCGCTTCGAACTCGCGCTGTTCGCCGCCGTGATGTCGGGGATGTTGGCATGGTCGATTTCGCCCTGGAGTTACCCGATGCTGCCGCTGCTGATCGGCCTCACCGCCTGCCTGGGCGGATTCCGCCTCGTGCAGATAGGCCAGGTAAGGCAGGCGGCGGCCGTGGCGTTTCAGCGCAATGCGACGCTACGCCGTCCGACCACGGCCTCCTGGGATGATCGCGGCGTCATCATTCACCCCGCGGCAGGCCAGGCCGAACGCATCTTGTGGTCGGAACTCCGGGCGCTCAAGGAAAACGAGCGTATCGTCCTGTTGCAGCAGCGCTTAGGAATCATTCATGCGATTCCGAAACGGGCGTTGACCGACAAGACAATGCTCGCAGCCCTGCGCCGCCTGGCGCGGGCCGGCATCAAGCGCGAGCGCGAATGAGAATTTCTGACATGGTCTGCCGCGGTCAGGAACGGGGCGTGCAGGGAGGCGCCATCCCATCACGGCAGAACACCGGACCTTGATCGCGTGACACCGCCGCAGGGTCATCTGCATGGGAAATCCCATCGCTCGCCACGCAACCCGACAATAGGGAAATCGCAGCCGCCAAACCAAGTAGCAACTTCATGGTTTTACTCCTTTGCATGCATTGTCCGCTCCGTCCTGCATCGGACAATGGATCTTTTGGCGATCACCATTGTCAGAAATCGGCCCGTCAGCGTGACGGCGAGAACGCAAGCGCCTGTCGGCTGTGCGCGACGAGGCGGCGCTGAACTGCAGGGCGACTGGGTTATAGTGCGGGCGGCGAATTTTTTGGAGAACAAATGATCGATTCGCAGGACACGACCGCGGGAAGGAAACCTCGAAATAATCGGATGCGCGTGATTTTGGCGGTGGTGGTGGGGATTCTGCTCATCCTCGTTGTGGTCCATCTGTTCAATCGGCAACCGCCCAAGCGGGGCACCCCGCCCCAGGTGGTGAAAGTCGCCGCCGCCACGCGCGGCGACATGCCGGAAACGCTAAAGGAGCTCGGCACCGTCACGCCGGTCGCCACGGTGACCGTGCTACCGCAACTCAGCGGCTATTTGACGGCGGTCGGATATAAAGAAGGCGAGGACGTGAAGAAGGACCAGTTTCTCGCCCAGATCGACCCGCGCCAGTACGAAATCGACCTGCACCAGGCCGAGGCGGCTCTGCTCAAGGACCAGGCAGCCTTGGACCAGGCGCACTCAGATCTGACCCGATACGAGGATTTGCTGAAGCAGAAAGCCATCGCGCCGCAGACCGTCACCGACCAAGAGTTCATTGTCAAACAGGATGAGGCCCAGGTGAAAAGCGACCAGGCGAGCATCGACCAGGACAAACTCGACCTCGCGTATTGCCACATCACCGCGCCGGTCGCCGGGCGGGTCGGGCTGCGCTTGGTGGACCCCGGCAACTATGTCACCGCCTCGAGTTCGCCGGGCATCGTCGTCATCACCACCATGAAGCCGACCACGGTGGAGTTCACCGTGGCGCAAAACGATCTCGACCAGGTCATCCAACGCGTCAATGCCGGCGCCACGCTGCCCGTCACCGCCTACAGCAGCGACAATACCCGCAAGATCGCGACCGGCACGCTCTATGCCCTCAGCAACCAGATGGCCACCAGCACCGGCACGGTGACGCTGCGTGCGACCTTCCCGAACGACGATGAAGCTCTGTTTCCGAGCGAATTCGTCAACGTCGAGATGCTGGTCGACACCTTGCACCAGGCGGTGCTCGTGCCGACACCGGCGGTATTGACCGGTGCGCCGGGCGATTATGTCTACTTGGTGAATGCCAACGACACGGTTTCAGTGCACAAGGTCACGCTCGGCCCGAGCGACGGCGACAATACCGCGATCCTGTCCGGCCTCGAGGTCGGCGACAAGGTGGTGATCGATGGTACCGACCGCTTGAGCGACGGCGCCAAGATCAGCGTCGCCGGCGCCGCGCCGGTCGCGCCGGGCACCGCACCGGGCGCGAAGAAGACCAAGGGCTCGCCCGCGCGCCAGGCAAGCCCGTCGCGCGGCGACTGAACCGCCGAGGCCCGCCGACCCGCACCGCATGAATATCTCGCGACTGTTCATTTTAAGGCCGGTGGCAACCTCGTTGCTGATGATCGCCCTGGTGTTGGTCGGTCTGGTGGCGATGCGCTACCTGCCGATCTCCTCGCTGCCGGACGTCGATTACCCCACCATCCAAGTGCAAACCTTCTATCCGGGCGCGAGCCCGCAAGTCATGGCGACGACCGTGACCGCACCGCTGGAAGTGCAGTTGGGCGAGATACCCAGCCTTGCGCAGATGACCTCCGCGAGTTCCGCCGGCGCCTCGGTCATCACCCTGCAGTTCAATCTCGCGCTCAACTTGGACGTGGCGGAACAAAACGTCCAGGAAGCCATCAACTCGGCCAACAGTCTGTTGCCGAGCGGCCTGCCGGCGCCACCGGTGTACGCCAAGGTAAACCCTGCCGACCAGCCCATTCTCACCCTGGCGGTCACCTCCGATTCATTGTCCCTCACTCAACTGCAGGACGTGATCAGAAATCGGCTGGCATCGAAGATCTCCGAGGTGCCCGGCGTCGGCCAGGTCAACCCGTCCGGCGGCAACGTGCCGGCCGTGCGCGTGGAAGTCGACCCGCACAAGCTCTCCGCCTACGGACTCAACATCGACGATATACGCACGCTGCTCACCAACATCAACGTGAGCCAGCCGAAGGGCAATTTCGACGGTCCGGAACTCGATTACACCATCAACGACAATGACCAGATCGAAGATCCGAAGGATTACCTCGATACGGTGATCGCCTACCAAAACGGCGCGCCGGTGTTCCTGCGCGATGTCGCCACGGTGACGCAGGGCGCCCAGGACGTGGAACAAGGCGCCTGGTTCAACAAGCGGCAGGCCATCGTGCTCGACGTCATGCGCCAGCCGGGCGCCAACGTGATCGCCACGGTGAACCAGATCAAGGCCCAACTCCCGCAGCTGCTCGCCAGTCTGCCGCAGGCCCTGCACGTCGACATCGTCGCGGACAGCACCGGCGTCATCCGTGCCTCGGTCGAAGACGCCGCGTTCGAGTTGGGCTTGTCGATCGCGCTGGTGGTGCTGGTGATCTTCGTTTTTCTGCGCAATGTGCCCGCCACCATCATTCCGAGCATTTCCGTGCCGGTCTCGCTGATCGGCACGCTCGCGATCATGTACGAACTCAACTACTCGATCGACAACCTGTCGCTGATGGCGCTCATCATCGCCACCGGCTTCGTGGTCGACGACTCCATCGTGATGATCGAGAACATCGTGCGCTACCTCGAGGAGGGCAAGAGCCCGCTCGACGCCGCGCTCGAGGGCGCCGGCCAGATCGGTTTCACCATCATGTCGCTGACCGTGTCCTTGATCGCGGTGCTGATCCCGCTGTTGTTCATGGGCGGCGTCATCGGCCGGCTGTTCAGCGAATTCGCTGTGACCCTCGCCGTCACCATCGTCATTTCCGCCATCGTGTCGCTGACGCTGGTGCCGATGCTCTGCGCGCGCATCCTGCGCCGCAAGGCCGAACGCAGTCCGAGCCGCTTCGAGCGCATCAGCGAGGGCGCGTTTGACCGGACGCTCGCGGCCTATGAGCGCGGTTTGCGCTGGGTGATGGGCCACCAGACCCTGACGCTCCTGGTTGCGCTGGGCACCGTGGTGCTCACCGCACTTCTGTACATCGGGATCCCGAAAGGTCTGTTCCCGCAACAGGACATCGGCGTGATTCAGGGCATCAGCGTCGGCGACAACTCGGTATCGTACAAGGCCATGGCCGAGCGGCAGTCGGCGCTCGCCGAGGCGATCCTGAAGGATCCCGATGTCGTCTCGCTGACCTCCTACATCGGCATCGACGGCACCAACACCACGCTCAACAATGGCCGCTTCCTCATCAATCTGCGCGAGCACGGCCAGCGCAGCCTCTCGGCCGAGGAGATCGCACGGCGGCTGCAGAGCGAGGTCGCCGGGGTCTCCGGCATCAAGCTCTACCTGCAGCCGGAACAGGACCTGGCGCTCGACACGGTGATCTCGCCGAACCAGTATCAGTTCGTGCTGCGCGGTCCGAGTCAGCAGGCCTTCGAGAGATACGTGCCCGAACTCATCGGGCGCATGAAACAGATCAAGTCGATCACCGACATCGCCAGCGATCTCGACAACGAGGGCTTGAGCGTCGACATCGAGGTCAACCGGCAATTGGCGGCGCGCTACGGTATCACCCCGGCGACCATCGACAACGCGCTCTATGACGCGCTCGGCCAGCGCATCGTGTCGACCATCTTCAACCAATCGAGCCAATATAGGGTGGTGCTGGTCGCCAAGCCCGCGAGCCTGCCGAACCTTAAGGCGCTCGGCACGCTGTACCTGCCCACGCAGACCGGCACCACCGGCCAGGTCCCCTTGAGCGGCATCGCCGACATCAAGATCACCAAGAACCCGCTGGTGGTGAGCCATCTGGCCCAATTCCCGGCCGTGACGCTGTCGTTCAATCTGGCACCGGATGCCTCGCTCAGCGCGGCGGTCGAGGAGATCGAAAAGGCGGAACAGGCGGTGCACCTGCCGCCGTCGATCACCACCTCGTTCCAGGGCGCCGCCCAGGCCTTTCAGGATTCGCTGTCCTCCGAAGTGTTTCTGCTCATGGCCGCGTTGGTGACCGTCTATATCGTGCTCGGTGTGCTCTACGAGAGCTACATCCATCCGGTGACCATTCTCTCCACGCTGCCCTCCGCTGGCATCGGCGCACTGCTGTCGCTGATGTTGGCCGGGGGCGATCTGGACGTCATCGGCATCATCGGCATCGTGCTGTTGATCGGCATCGTCAAAAAGAACGGCATCATGATCGTGGACTTTGCGCTCGATGCGGAACGCAACCACGGCAGGACGCCGGAGGAGGCGATTTTTCAGGCCTCGATGCTGCGCTTCCGGCCGATCCTGATGACCACTCTGGCGGCGATGTTGGGCGCGCTGCCGCTCTTGGTCGGCACCGGCACGGGCTCGGAGCTGCGCCGGCCCCTGGGAGTAGCCATCATCGGCGGCCTGATGGTGAGCCAGGTGCTGACGCTGTTCACGACGCCGGTGATCTATCTGGTGTTCGACCGTTTGTCGCAGCGCTTCGGCCGCAAGCCGCGTGCACCCAGCGAGCCGGGTGAGCCGGCGGCCGGGGAGCCGGCGTGAACATTCCAGCCCTGTTCATCAACCGCCCGGTGGCGACCACGCTGTTCGCGATCGCGATCGGCATCTCGGGATTGCTGGGGTACTTCCATCTGCCCGTTGCGCCGCTGCCGAATGTCACGTTCCCCGTGATCGTGGTGCAGGCGAACATGGCCGGCGCGAGCCCGGAAATCATGGCTGCCACGGTCGCTGAGCCGCTCGAGCGGCGCTTGGGCACGATTGCCGGCGTCACCGAGTTGACCTCGACCAATTACGTCGGCTCGTCGATGGTGGTGGTGCAATTCGCCTTGAACCGCGACATCAACGGCGCCGCGCGCGACGTGCAGGCGGCAATTCAGGCGGCGCGCGCCGACCTGCCGACCACGCTGCGCAACAACCCGAACTACCGGGAGTACAATCCGGCCGATTCGCCGATCATCATCCTGTCGTTGACCTCGAGCACATTGAACACCGCGCAGCTCTACGACTCGGCCGACACCGTGATCCAGCAGCAACTCTCCCAAATCGACGGGGTGGGCCAGATCCAGCTCGGCGGCAGCGCGTTACCGTCGGTGCGCGTCGAGATCGAGCCCGACAAGCTGAACAGCTACGGCATCGGCCTCGAGGACGTGCGCGCCGCGATCGGCGCGGCCAATGCCGACAGCGCCAAGGGCTACATCGATCAGGGCAATCAGCGCTACGAAGTGATGTCGAACGACCAGGCGAGCAAGGCGGCCGACTATCGCGATCTCGTCATCGCCTACCGCAACGGCGCGCCGGTGTTTCTGCACGACGTGGCGGGCGTCGTCGACTCCAACGAGAACATCCGCAATGCCGGCCTGTACAACGGCCTGCCGACGGCGGGCGTGATCGTCTTTCCGATGCCGGGCGCCAACATCATCAAGACCGTGGCGCAGATCAAGAAGGTGCTGCCGTCCGTGATCGCGACGCTGCCGCCCAACATTCAAGTGCATACGGCGCTCGACCGGTCGCAGTCGGTGAGTGCCGCCGTGGACGACACCGAGCGCACGCTGTTCATCGCGGTCCTGCTGGTCATCGGCGTGGTTTTCGTGTTCCTGCAATCGCCGCGCGCCACCCTTATTCCGGCGGTGGTGCTGCCGCTGGCGATCGTCGGTACGTTCGGGCCGATGTACCTGTTGGGCTACAGCATCGACAATTTATCGTTGATGGCCTTGACCATCGCCACCGGGTTCGTCGTCGATGACGCCGTGGTGGTGCTGGAGAACGTCGTCCGGCACCTCGATGAGGGCATGGAGCCGCGCGCCGCCGCGCTGCTCGGAGCCAAGGAGGTGAGCTTCACCGTGATTTCGATGAGCCTGTCGCTGATCGCGGTGTTCATTCCCATTCTGCTGATGCCCGGCATCGTCGGACTGCTGTTCCACGAATTCGCGGTGACGCTGTCGATTTCGATCCTGTTCTCGCTGGTCATTTCGCTCACCGTGACCCCCACCATGTGCGCCTACCTCCTGCGGCGCGGCACATCGCTGCATTCCAAAGGGCGATGGGCCACCTGGGCGGAGGCGCGGTTCGAGCGCTTCAAGAGCGCTTACTCGCGCTCGCTCACCATCGTCCTCGACCATGCACTCCTGGTCGGCCTGCTGCTCATCGGTCTGATCGCGCTCAACGTGGTGCTGTTCCGGCTGGTCCCCTCGACCTTCTTCCCGGAACAGGACAACGGCCTGCTGCTCGGCCAGATCATCGCCGATCAGAGCATTTCCTTTCCGGCAATGAAGCAAAAGCTGGCGCAGTTGCAGGACATCGTGCAGAGCGATCCCGCCGTCTCGTCGGTGATCGGCTTCACCGGCACCCGCGCGCTCAACACCGCTAACGTGTACGTCGCACTCAAACCCTTGGCGGACCGGCACCTGTCCGCCGATCAGGTGGTGCAGCGGTTGCGGCCGAAGCTCAATCGCGTCACCGGCGCGCGCTTGTTTCTCCAGGCAGCTCAGGATCTGCACATCGGCGGGCGGCAGTCGGCCGCCGAATATCAGTATACTTTGACGAGCGAGGATACGGACGCGCTGTACAACTGGACGCCGAAGCTCGTGACCGAGCTCGGGCGATACCGCGATCATCTCACCGATCTCAATTCCGATATGCAGCAAAACGGACTGCAGGCCTTCGTCACCATCGACCGCGAGACCGCCCGGCGCTACGGCTTCGTGGCAAATCAGATCGACAACGTGATCTACGATGCCTATGGCCAGCGCTCGGTGTCGACCATTTTCAACCCGTTCAACCAATACTTCGTGGTGATGGAGGTTGCGCCGAAGTACTGGCAATACCCCGACATGCTGAAGCGCACTTACCTGAGCACCGCCGCGGGCAATCCGAGCGGCACCGAACAGACTCAGGCACAGGGCGGCACGGTGAGCGGCGTGGCCCCATACTCCGCCGTCACGGCCAACGGCGGCACTTCCTCCAGCACCAATTCATTGAACTCGAATGCCCAGGCCAACTCAGTAACCAACAGTATCGCGAACAGCCGCGGCGGCAGCTCCACCGGCAGTGCCGACAGCACGTCGGCGGAGACCATGGTGCCATTGCCGGCCCTGGCCACATACGTCAGCAACCACACCGCCACTCAGGTCAATCACCAGAACGGCCTGGTCGCGGCGACGATCTCCTTCAACCTGCCGCCCGGCGGCTCGTTGGGTGACGCCGGTGCGACCATCACCAAGGCCATGCAGGAGATCGGCGTGCCAGCCTCGATTCGCGGCAGCTTTGCCGGTGCCGGCCAGGTCTATTCGCAGTCAATGTCGACCATGCCGCTGTTGATCCTGGCGGCATTTCTGGCGGTGTACATCGTACTCGGCATCCTCTACGAAAATACCATCCACCCAATCACCATTCTGTCGACGCTGCCGTCCGCTGGCATCGGTGCCACCCTGGCGTTGCTCATCTTCGGCACACCGTTCTCGGTGATCGCGCTGATCGGCATCATCCTGTTGATCGGCATCGTCAAGAAAAATGCCATCATGATGATTGACGTCGCGATTCACCGGCAGCGCGATCAGCAAGTGGATGCGCAAACCGCCATCCACGACGCCGCGGTCGTGCGTTTGCGGCCGATCATGATGACCACGGCGGCGGCCGTGCTCGGCGCGCTGCCGCTCGCGATCGGCATCGGCCAGGGTGCATCACTGCGCCAGCCGCTCGGCATCACCGTGATGGGTGGGCTGATCTTGAGTCAGCTGGTCACCTTGTACACCACGCCCGTCATCTACATCTATCTGGAACGTCTGCGGATCCGGCTGCGCAAGGCGGTCGCGGGAAGTGCATGGAGCCGCAATTTGGGCGCGGAAACATGAGCATGGGTACGCTGAAACACCGACTCCGGCAACGGCGCGCCGCCCTGCAATTCTGCCTCATCGCGTCGCTGACCAGCCTCTTGGGGGCGTGCCTGGTCGGGCCCGATTACCACCGTCCCAGTGTGCCGGTGCCCGGGCAATACGCCGAGCTCGCCGGTTGGACCCACGCGACGCCTGAAGACGCGGCCCCCAAGGGCGACTGGTGGACCGACTTCCACGATCCCTTGATGGACCAACTCGAGCCGCAAGTGGCGATGTCGAACCAAACGGTGCGGCAAGACTACGCAAACTACCAGCAAGCGTTGGCCGAGGTGCGAGTCGCACGCAGCGAGTTGTTTCCGACCATCGGCGTTACCGCTTCGGCGAGCCGCGCGAAGCCGGTCGGCAGCGGGGGCAGCCTCGGCGCCGGCGCGCTGAACACGGGCTCGATCGAAGGCACGGCCAGTTGGACCATCGATGTGTGGGGTCAGATACGCCGGCTCATCGAGGAGAATGCCGCGACCGCTCAAGCGGATGAGGCGACGCTCGCCAATGCGACCCTCTCCGAACAGTCGCTGCTCGCCTCGACCATCATCGAATTGCGGCTCGCCGATGCCGGCATCGATCTCGAGCAACAAACGGTCGCCGCCTACAAAGACGCTTTGACCGTCACCCAGCATCAGGCCGAGGCCGGCATCGCCGCCACACCGCCGTCCGCGGTGATTACGGCACAGGTGGAATTGGAATCGGCCCAAGCCACGCTCATCGGCTTGGGCGTCGCCCGGGCTCAATATGCGCATGCCATTGCCGTGCTGGTCGGCAAGAACCCGGAGGATCTCACCATTCCTCACAGCACCACGGTGCCGACGCTGCCGACGATTCCGTCGGGCGTACCGTCGACGCTGCTGCAGCGGCGCCCAGACATTGCCGCCGCCGAACGCACCATGAAGGCAGAGAACGCCGCCGTCGGCGTGGCGGTCGCGGCCTATTATCCGCAGCTGTCGTTGTCGGCGGCGGCCGGCTTCGAGCAATCACCGTTGGCCGGCTTGCTGCATGCAGCGAATCACGTCTGGTCCTTGGGCGCCACCGGCACCGAGACCGTGTTCGACTTCGGCGCGCGCCGCGGCGAAGTCGCGGCGGCGAAGGCGGCCTATGAAGCCGCGGTGGCGAGTTATCGCGGCACCGTGCTCACGGCCTTCGAGGCCGTGGAGAACGATCTCGCGGGGCTGCGCATCTACGCGGAGGAAGCGGCGGCGCTCGATGTTGCCGTGAAAGATGCCAAACGCGGCAGTGCGATCGCGCTCGCCGAGTTTCAGGCGGGCACCGTCGACTACACCACCGTTGCCGTTGCGCTCGAGACGCAATTCGCCGACCAGCAAACCGCCCTCAATGTCGAGCAGAGCCGGTTGCTCGATGCGGTGTCGTTGATTGCCGATCTCGGCGGCGGCTGGTCGGACAGTCAGCTTCAGGATCCTACGCATCCACGCTAGCGCGATGCCAATGTCGACGCTTATCCCAAAGTCGTTTCGCGCTCGACGATCTGGAAGCCGGTGTCGATCTTACGCTCGATGGATGGCGATCCATCGAGACTGTGGAGTAGAGTCCTCGCGGCAATCCGTCCCATCTCCACAGGATTCACGTTGATCGAGGAGATGGACGGCGTCATGACGGAAGCAATTTCGTAGTCACTGAAGCCTAAGATGGCGAGATCCTGCGGCACACGGATGCCGCGCTTCTGTGCTTCGCCGAGCGCGCCGGCCGCCATATCGTCGTTGGCGAAGAAAATGGCCTCGATCATAGGATAGGTATCGATGAGTTGCGCGAATACGCGGGCGCCGACGAAGAATGAAAACGGTTCCTCGCTGATGAGCACGTAGTGAGAGGGCAGACACATCGAATGGAGCACCTTTTGAAATCCGGCCACGCGCCGC
>Ga0116230_10001066_pt1 | contig 25361 bp, 25 predicted proteins | sample S1TSphfallax_3_FD_88678 | JGI IMG/M metagenome (GOLD analysis project Ga0116230, IMG submission 88678) | Host-associated microbial communities from peat moss isolated from Minnesota, USA - S1T2_Fd - Sphagnum fallax MG | ecosystem: Host-associated > Plants > Peat moss > Unclassified | place... | reverse complement strand
GCGACGATTCCCTGTACACCGCCATGCTTCTCGACGAAGCCGTTGACCAGGGTCGACATTTCGCCGCCGACCAATCCACCCAGTACGCCATCCAGTAATCCCATGATATTCCCTCCGTTGCTATCCCTCGACTACTTGCATGCCTTACCGTGATCGGCGTGATTGCCCTTTGCAATCGCATCCGCTTCGGTCATGTAAGCTCCGTTCTTCGTCTTGCCGTACCACTTATCAGATGGGCAGTGATAAACCTTGCTGCTCGAGTTGACCCACACCATCCCCGGACCACCGCCGGGCGCCGCTGTTGCTGGCGGGGTGCTGGCCGCCCTTGCCGCGGGAGCCGGCGCGGAAGCCGCCACGGGAGCGGCAGCGGCTGCGGGCGGAGCCGCGGGCGCCGCTGCGGTCGTCGCGGCGCTTCCTGACGATCCAGCATCCGTGGCGCCGTACCAGTCTTGGACGCCTTTATGGCCGCGGCACGCGCCTTTCTTGGTGGTTCCCGTCCAATAGCTGCCGTCGTTGCATTGGCCGGTGGCGCCGGTCGGCGCGCCCGCCGGCGCCTGAGCCATGCTGACGGTCGCCACGAGCAAGCCCACAACCAAAGTAATTCTCTGAAGATTGCGCAACATGATGTTCTCCCTGATCCCGTTGTATTGACGCATCAATGCTTAAATTTTGAGGGCGCATTATCACAGATAATTTCGCGCAGACAACTGCCAGTCGGGAGCTTATTGTTGCGATCCACGGGGGTGCGCTGACCATTCTCGAGGATCCGGCCGGCGCGGCGTTTGAAATTTTCGAGACGCCATGACCTCATAAGCGCGACAGCGCACCGATTGAAGCCCGCGCCGTGCCGCATGCTGACGCCTGTGATCACTGGTACAGGGGGTTCGACATGATCCTTGCAAAATGGCCTCAATCGCGCGCGGTGTTTGATCGCTTCCTGTATGCCGGTGTCGGCGCCGATGCGAACGGCATGGAGATCACGGTGCTGTCGGCGTTGGCGCGCCGCGATGTGGATCCGTGGGAGGCGGCCGCGGAGATGAGCCGGATTTCGTCGGACAAGGCCGTGGGTAAACTCGTTGCCATGCTCGAGACGCTACCGGGCCTCGAGTCGCTGGCCGGGCGTACGGCCGTTGCCGGACGACTCATTCCTCTGTTGCCGCGCGCGGCGGAAGTGTCCGCGCTTGCCGCAAACTCGGAGCGACGCGAGCCTAAGGCCAAAGCGCGGATCGACGCCAACGTCTTGGGGATGGTCTGCGCCTGGTTCCTGGCCATGTTCCTGGTCAGTTGGTGGTTGGTGGAAAACTCATCCAATGAAGCGGTTGCCGCCTCGGCCACCGCCGCCGCCCCAGTAGCTACCGCTGCGCCGAGCAGGGAGGAGGCAACGCCCCACCGCTGATGCGTGCAGTCGGATATCGTCGAGCGCCTCGTTTTGTCATAAGATCCTGCAACTCGCGGCCCGATGAGCAAATGTGATGCGGCAGACGGCGCCGCGGCTTCGCGATAGGCTATCGTTGGTGGGAAATTGCCACGAGGTACCATGCACAATGCGACGGGGTCTTCTCACGGCGGCAATTCTCGCGATGGTCGCGATGCCGGCGGCGGCCACCGAAATTTATAAGTCCTACGACGCGGATGGACACATCGTCTATACGGACAAGCGCGATCCCGCTGCGGATCAAACCGTCGTCCCCGACGATGCCCTGACGATTCCCACCGCCGGCACCGTGCTCGATGCACCGATGGAAGTGAACGAGCCGCCGCCACCCCTGCCCGAGGAGGAACAGCCGCCGCCGGCCGACGTCGACACTGTCTGGACTCCAGGATATTGGCAATGGAATGGTGCTTATTACTGGGTGCCGGGCATCTGGATCCTGCCGCCCCGCACAGGATGGTTATGGACGCCCGGCTATTGGGGCTATGTGGGCGGCGTTTACGCCTATCGTGGCGGCTATTGGGGACCGCATATTGGCTTTTACGGCGGCGTCAATTACGGTCACGGATACCCCGGCATCAATGCCGGGCGCACCAGCTACTATGGAGGTCCCGGGGGCCTGACTGCGACGCCGACGAGGGCGCAACTGGCCGCGGCCGCTGAACCGCATGTCGCTGCCGTGGCGTCGCAACGCCAATACGCCCAACAAGTGGTGGCGGGGCAAACCGTCGTGAGATCGGTTCAACCGCGCATCTCGCCACCCGCCGCGGTCGGTCAACATGCGGCGCTGACCTCGGCCACATCATCACCGCATGTGATGGCTGCATCGTCGACGATGACGGCGCCTACCACGCATCTGTCCGGCGCGCCGACTCGTGAGCTGCGTGCGGCGCCGATGCCGACTCAGCCGTCGCGTGTGGTTGCGCAACCCCGCCCGATGACAGCGGTCAGGACACCCCAACTCCAACACTAGCATGCTGCTGTACGCTAGCGCGCGGCGGTACACTGGCGTGGCGGTAGTCGTATGGATTAGTCTCGCCCGACATGCGTGACGATGCGATGCCAAATTCCACTCGAGCCAGTCACTTGCTGCACCGATCGGTGTCGTCTCAGCCCTGCATTGCCGTGAGCGGTGATGGCATGATGATCACCACCTCGCGCGGCGCCGATATCATCGATGCATCGGGTGGAGCGGCGGTGGCCTGTCTGGGGCATGGCAATCGGCGCGTGGCGGCGGCGATCGGCGCTCAGGCGGAAAAGCTCGCCTATGCGCATACCAGTTTTTTCAGTTCAGAGCCGGCGGAGGCACTCGCCGATTTCCTGTTAGGCGAGGCGCCCGGCGGATTGACGCATGGGTTCTTCGTGTCATCCGGATCTGAAGCGATGGAAGCGGCTCTGAAGCTTGCGCGGCAATACTTCGTCGAACGGGGCGAACCGCGGCGGACGCGATACATCGGACGTAAACAGAGCTATCACGGCAACACCATGGGCGGTCTGATGGTGGGCGGCCATGCGAGTCGCCGCGCTCCCTACGAGCCGCTTTTTTCGGCGTCATTCAGTCATGTGTCACCCTGTTTTCCTTTTCATTATCAGTGGCGCGACGAGGCGGACGAGGATTACGTCGCGCGGCTTCGACGAGAGCTCGAGGCGGAATTCCAGCGCCTGGGAGCGGATACGGTCATCGCCTTTTGTGCTGAGCCGGTCGTCGGCGCGACCGCCGGCTGCGTGGCGCCCCCGTCGGGTTACTTCAAGGCGATCCGCGAGGTCTGCGATCGCCATGGCGCGCTGCTCATTCTCGACGAAGTCATGTGCGGCATGGGCCGCACCGGAACGCTGCATGCCTGGGAGCAGGAAGAGGTGACTCCCGATATTCAAGCGGTCGGCAAAGGCCTCGGAGGGGGTTACCAAGCAATCGCTGGCATTCTGGTCGCGCAGCGCGTGATCGACGCACTGGCGGCGGGATCGGGAGCATTCGTCCATGGTCATACCTATCAGGCTCACCCGGTCGCCTGCGTGGCCGCACTCGAAGTGCAGCGAATCATCAGGGAAAACGGTTTGCTCGACAATGTACGCCGCATGGGCGCGTTACTGGAGCGACGGCTGCGCGAACGGTTGGGAACGCACGAGCATGTGGGCGACATCCGTGGCCGCGGCCTGTTCTTCGCGGTGGAGTTCCTGGAGGATCGCGCCGCCAAGACGCCGTTCGCTCCGCATCATCGTCTGCATGCCCGCCTGGGCGAGCAGGCGTTGCAACACGGGCTGGCCATTTATCCAAGCGCGGGAACCATCGACGGCAAGCGGGGCGATCATCTCATCGTCGCTCCGCCGTACATCGCCCGACCCGAGCACATCGAGACCATCGTCGAGCGTCTCGAATCGGCGATCAATGCGGCCCTGGCCGGAGTTGCATAAAGGCCCGTACGACATTACTTTTGTGGAACCTTCATAATTTTGTGAGATCTCCATGCCCGAGCCGACCATAGCGCAAAAATCCCCTTTGCCCATCGCCGTTGAGAGCGGCAAGACCTATTTCTGGTGTTCATGTGGAAAGAGCGCCAAACAGCCGTTTTGTGACGGCAGCCACAAGGGATCGGAATTTTCGCCGGTCAAATGGGATGCGCCCGAATCGAAGACCGCATATTTCTGCGGCTGTAAGAAAAGCGCCCATCCGCCGCTCTGTGATGGCAGTCATCAGAAGCTCTGAGATCATGGTGACTCGTCTCGAAACCGATGAAATCAAGCCGCTCGTGATTGGCATCGGCGGTACTGCTGAGCCAGGTTCGTCGACCGAGGTCGCTCTGTCGCTGGCGTTGGCCGCTGCCCGGGAGGCCGGTGCTGAGACCCGCCTGTTCGGCGGCGAGGCGTTGAGACTGCTGCCGCATTATCTGACTCCGGCGTCACGCGAGCACGAAGGTGGTCGGGAACTGGTTGCCTGCATTCGCCGCGCAGAGGGCGTGATCTTGGCGAGTCCGGGCTACCACGGTTCCATCTCTGGCCTGGTCAAGAATGCGATCGACTATCTGGAGGACACCGCCAAAGATGAGCGACCCTATTTGCATGGATTGCCCGTCGGCTTGATTGCGACCGCTTACGGCTGGCAGGCGGGCGGCAGCACCTTGACGGCATTGCGATCCATTGCACATGCGCTGCGTGGATGGCCTACGCCCTTCGGCGCCGCCATCAATTCATCGGGCGGTATTTTGAAGGGCGGGCAGTGCAAGGATGCTGCCGTGGCGGGCCAGCTCGCGTTGGTTGGGCAGCAGGTGGTCGAGCTTGCGGGGCTTCGGCGCGGAGCGGCGAAGCTGTCGTAGTCAATGGTCGGGGTCGGCTCTCCCGCCCGATTCGAACAGAAACCAGGTGCGCTCCTCATGGTCCGGTCGGTACGGCCGCGCACAGACCCTAAGGCAGCCGTGATGTTCCAATGGATTGAAGGTTGTAGTGGCCTTCCGTTCCTCCATTTGAATTCACGAGTAAAGCATTATGAGCTATCAAAGTTTCAACCCTGCGACCGGCAAACTCGTCAAGTCGTTCAATGAAATCAACGATGTGGAATTTGAAAAGAAAATTGCGACCGCGGCCGCCTGTTATGAGGAATGGCGTCACACGACCTATGCGCAGCGGGCGGTGATCGTTGCCAAGGCCGCGGCCATCCTCAAGGCGAAAATCGACGACTTCGCACGGCCGATGACCATCGAGATGGGCAAGCGAATCAGTGAAGCCCGGGGTGAGGTGGAGTTCAGTGCGCAGATCCTCGAGTACTATGCGAAGCACGCGGAGAAGTTCCTCGCGCCCGTAAAACTTCACCCGACCGTCGGCGAGGCGCACATGGAGAGCAGCCCCATCGGTGTGATCTTCGCGGTCGAACCGTGGAATTTTCCTTATTACCAACTGGCTCGCGTCGCCGGTCCCCATCTGATGGCGGGCAATACGCTGCTGGTCAAGCATGCCAGCTGCGTCCCGCAATGCGCGATCGATTTCGAAAAACTTTGGATCGAGGCCGGAGCGCCGGTCGGTCTTTATACGAACTTGCTGATCTCGCATGACCAGAGCGATCGGATCATCGATGATCCGCGCGTCAAAGGTGTCGCACTGACGGGCAGTGTCGCGGCAGGCCGCAGCATTGCGGCACGGGCCGGCAAGAACCTCAAGGTATCCTCCATGGAACTCGGTGGCAGCGATGCCTTCATCGTACTCGATGATGCGGACCTCGAGCATACGGTCAAGTGGGCGGTCTGGGGGAGGATGTACAACACGGGCCAAACCTGTTGTGCGGCCAAGCGTTTCATCGTCGTTGAAGAGATCGCCGATAAATTCCTGGAGAAATTCACGGCGGCACTCGCGGCGCTGAAGCCGGGCGATCCCATGGACGAGAAGACGACACTGGGCCCACTGTCGACCGAGTCGGCTCTGGTCGACTTGTTGAAACAGGTGGAAGGGGCGGTCGCCAAAGGCGCCAAAGTGGTGTTGGGGGGCAAGCGCATCGATCGACCCGGCTCGTATATGCAGCCGACTATTCTCACGGGCATCACACCCGAAAATCCCGCGTTCCGGGAGGAGTTCTTCGGTCCGGTCGCGTTGTTCTTCCGGGTCAAGGATGAGAACGCCGCCATTGCGCTCGCCAACGATTCGGATTTCGGGCTGGGCGGCTCCGTGTTCACGAAGGATGTCGACCGCGGCAAGCGCATCGCATCACGGGTGGAGACGGGCATGATGTTCATCAACAACATTTCCTGGTCCGACGCCGCGTTGCCATTCGGCGGGATCAAGGATTCGGGCTACGGGCGCGAACTCGGCAACATGGGTATCCAGGAGTTCGTCAACAAGAAGCTCGTGCGTACGGCGCATCTCGAAGCCCCGGTCTGACCGCTTCCGGTCTGACCGCTTCCGGTCTGACCGGCATTGTCAGCGAACCCAAAGGGCGGTGTGGTCGGCAGCGACCGCACCCGCCGTCCATCGATCACCGCCCGAGAGCCCACCATGTATGTGAATCTTGCCGTCTTGAAAGAAACCCAAGCCCACGAACGACGCGTGGCGTTGGTGCCGTCGGTCGCTCCGCGGCTCGTCAAGCTCGGCGCGAAGCTGCACATGCAGGCGGGGGCGGGGGACGCGACCAAGTTGACCGACGCTGCTTACGAGAATGTCGAGTTCATCGCCGATCGGCATGAACTCGTCAAGGATGCCGATGTGGTCCTCGCCGTCAATGCGCCGGCATTGGACGTCATCGATGCGATGAAGGAGGGCGCCATTTTGATTTCCTTCATCTATGAGCATAAGGATCCGGCTGTCGTCCGTCATCTGCTCGAGCGCAAGATCACCTGTTTTGCGATGGAGCGCGTGCCGCGCATCACGCGCGCGCAGTCGATGGATGCACTGTCGAGCCAAGCCGCGCTCGCCGGTTACTATGCCGTTCAGTTGGGATCGGGCTCCCTCGCGCGGATTCTCCCCAAGATCACGACGGCCGCCGGCGCGGTTGGTCCGGCGCATGTGTTGGTCATGGGGTTGGGGGTGGCCGGTCTCGAGGCCGTGGCAACTGCGCACCGTCTTGGCGCCGTCGTCGAAGGCTATGACGTGCGACCCGAGACTCAGGAGCAAGTCGAGTCCCTGGGCGCGACTTTCGTCAGCACGGGAGTCAACGCCACCGGCGCGGGAGGCTACGCCCGGGAATTGACGGCGGAAGAGAAGGCGAAGGTTGCGGCGGTACTGACGCTGCATATTCAAAAATCGGATTTGGTGATCACCACGGCGGCCATTCCCGGGAAGGCCTCCCCCAAGCTCATCAGCAAGACTCAGGTCGCCGGCATGAAGGCGGGCGCCGTGATCGTCGATCTATCCGCCGAGGGCGGCGGTAACTGCGAGGATACCGAACCGGGAGAAATCGCCCGCGTGGGTCAAGTGACCATCGTAGCGCCGCTCAATGTCCCGTCACTGCTCGGCGAGGATGCGAGCGAGCTGTACTCGAAAAATCAGTATCACCTGCTCGAACTCATCATGAAGGACAACATCATCACGATCGATTGGACCGACGAGGTGCTCGCGAAGACCTGTCTGACGCGTGACGGCAAGCTGACCAAAGATACACCGAAGGCCGATCCCGCAGCGGGGGCGGGCAAGCCATCGGGCGGTGGCAAGACCACTCCTCCCCACAAGCCCGGCAAGGCAACCGCGAAAGCCGCGTGAATTCTCAAGAGGAACATTAATGAACTTTCAACTGTCCATCAGCGGCTTCACCGCCATCTACCTTTTCATGGTCACCGCCTTCGCCGGATGGGTCATCATCGGCCGAGTGCCGGCCATCCTGCACACGCCGTTGATGTCCGGTTCCAATTTCGTGCATGGCATCGTCGTGGTGGGCGGCATTTTCGCGCTGCTCAACGCGACCGCACCGCTCGAACAGGTGATCGGCTTCATTGCGGTGCTGCTCGGCGCGGGTAACGTCGCGGGTGGGTTTGCGGTCACGCAGCGCATGCTGGCCATGTTCAAGACCAGTGGGCACGATGGCGCGTCGACGCACAAGCACACGAAGCATCCGAGGCGCGTGACGGCGGTCGGATCGAAATCAACGTCAGCCCAGAAGACCTGAGGAATCGCCATGCTCATCACTCTCTCACAACTGGTCATCGGCGCCGTCGATTTGCTGGCTGCGTTCCTGCTGATGTTCGGGCTGTGGCGTATGGCCTCGCCGGTGACCGCGCCCTCGGGGATCCTGGTGGCGGGCATCGGCATGGTGGCGGCGATTCTGGCGAGTTTCCTCTATATGTTCACCGTGGGCGCGGCCGCCAAACCGCATTTGCCCGTCAATATCGGCCTCGCGGTTGTCGCGCTTCTGCTCGGTACCGGCATTGCCTGGTGGACCGGTCGACGGGTCGCGGTGACGGCCATGCCACAGGCGGTCGCCCTCTTCAATGGAATGGGCGGCGGCGCCGCGGCGGCCATTGCCGCCGTGGAACTTTTCGGCGTCGAGACGCACGCGGCGGTACAACTCAGCGTCACCCTGCTCGGCGCGCTGATAGGGTCCATTTCGCTCTCGGGTTCGATCATCGCCTGGGCGAAACTCGAGCGGTTGCTCGACAAACCGCTGCATGTTCCGGGTTTGCAGGTTTTCAACGGCGCCCTGTTGCTGCTGGCGTTTGCCCTGGGGGGATACATCGTGTTTGTCACGACCGGCGCCGGCAAGCCGCTCCTGCCGATGCCGGAACTGGTCGAGATGTTCCTCGGCCTGTCGCTGCTCTACGGCATCATGATGACCCTGCCGATCGGCGGTGCGGACATGCCGGTGGTGATTTCCGTATTCAACGCGTTCACGGGTCTGGCGGTGGGACTGGAAGGTTACGTGCTGCAGAATCCGGCGCTCATGATCGCCGGCATGCTGGTCGGCGCCGCGGGTCTGCTGTTGACGATGCTGATGGCCCAAGGAATGAACCGCTCCATTGCCAAGATTTTGTTCGCGAGCTTCGGGCCGGGGAAGAAGACCAAACGGGGCGCGGTCAAAGGCAGTCTCAAACCCGTGCAGGCGAGCGATGCCGGCATTTTCATGCGGTATGCGAAATCCGTGCTGATTTGTCCCGGCTATGGCCTCGCGGTCTCGCAGGGCCAGGGCAAGCTCTTTGACTTCGTGAAACTGCTGCAAGCGGCCGGCGTCATCGTCAAGTTCGCGATCCACCCGGTGGCCGGCCGTATGCCCGGACAGATGGACGTGCTGCTCGCCGAGGCGGGCGTTCCCTACGAGCTGATCGTGCAGTTGGCCGACATCAACGAGGAGTTCAAGACCACGGATGTAGCTCTGGTGATCGGTGCCAATGACACCGTGAACCCGGCGGCGCGGACCGACAAGAACTCACCAATCTACGGCATGCCGATCCTCAATGCCGATCAGGCGAAGAAGTGCTATGTGGTCAAGCGCGGCGACGGCAAGGGCTATGCCGGCATCGTCAACCCGCTCTTCTATGCCGACTGCACATTCATGGTTTATGGCGACGCGGCCGCGGTCTGCGTCGCAATGGCCGAAGCGGTACGGGGCTTGGGTGCACCCGCCGCCGCGGCGTGAACTCGAACACAGGAGTCGATGTATGGCAAAGATGCAGGTGGCGATGGTCGAACATTTCAAAAAACCGCTGGTGCTGCGCGAATGGGATATCCCGACGCCCGGACCCGGCCAGATCCTCATCAAAACCGAGGCCTGTGGCGTGTGCCACACCGACATCCACGCGGCTGATGGCGATTGGCCCGTGCCCCCCACACTGCCGTTCATCCCCGGACACGAAGGCATCGGCCGCGTGACTGCGGTCGGCGCCGGAGTCACCCTCGTCAAGGAGGGTGACCGGGTGGGTGTGCCCTGGCTGCATTCGGCCTGTGGTCATTGCGAATACTGCCTGACCGCGTGGGAGACCATTTGCCCCGAGGAAACCTTCACGGGCTATAACATCAACGGCGCATTCGCGGAGTATCTGTTGGCCGACCCCAACTATGTAGCGCACATTCCCGCGGCGTTGTCGGCCGAGAACGCGGCGCCGATCATCTGCGCCGGAATCACGAGCTACAAGGGCATCAAACAGACCGAGGCGAAGCCCGGTGAATGGCTCGCGGTATCCGGCATCGGCGGCCTCGGTCACCTCGCGGTTCAATATGCGAAGCACATGGGACTGAAAGTTTGCGCGGTGGACATCGACGACAGCAAGCTCGCACTCGCGAAGAGTGTCGGCGCCGATGCCACGGTCAATGCCAAGGTCGGAGATCCCGTCGACGCGGTCAAGAAGGCGACCGGCGGTGGTGCCCACGGCGTCCTCATCACGGCGCCGTCGTTGCCTGCCTTCAAGCAAGGCATCGGCATGACGCGCAAACACGGGATCTGCGTGCTCGTCGGGCTGCCGCCGGGCGATTTTCCTGTGCCGCTGTTCGAGCTCGTCGCCAACTGCATCAGCGTTCGCGGCTCCTTCGTCGGCAACCGCGAAGACCTTGCGGAGGCGTTGAGCTTTGCCGCCGAGGGTAAAGTCAAGGCGGACATCGAGTTGAAACCCTTGTCATCGATCAACGACGTTTTCAAGTCGCTTGAACGCGGCACCGTGCCCGGACGCGTGGTTTTGCAGTTTCAATGAACTTCGCGACGGCCTTGCTCGATGTGCGCGAAATGAGCCAGGCAGATAACCTCACCGTGCTCGCCGGTTCCACGGTCTCCCGCTTGATGACCAACGCGGGTCGCGGTGTGGCCGAAGAGGTGGTACGGCGCTGGTCGCGGCGACGCGTGTCGGTGCTCTGCGGACCCGGGAATAATGGCGGCGATGGTTTTGTCGCCGCCCGCTACTTGGCAGATGCGGGATGGAGCGTCCGTGTGGCGCTGCTGGGTTCGCTGGATGCGTTGCAGGGCGCCGCCCGTCAGCACGCCGAGAAATGGCGTGAGACTCCTGAAGCTCTGACAACCGATGCGATCGACAGTGCGGAGCTCATCATCGACGCGCTATTCGGTGCCGGTTTGAATCGCCCGCTCGCGGGAGCCGCCCGGGACACCTTGGCGGCGGCCGGGGCGCAGCACATACCGATCGTGGCGGTGGATATCCCGAGCGGCGTGCAGGGCAATACCGGCGAGAATCTCGGCGCCGTCGGCGCCGTGCTCACCGTGACCTGCTTTCGGAAGAAGCCGGGGCACCTGCTGTTTCCCGGTCGTGGATTGTGCGGTGAACTCGTGGTGACCGACATCGGCACGCCGGCGGATGTCCTCGAGCAGATTCACCCCAACACGTTCGAAAACGATCCCGGGTTGTGGCTCGCGGAACTACCCCAAGCGAGGCAGTGCGGCGACAAGTATACGCGCGGTCACGCGCTGATCGCGGGCGGTTACCCGATCACGGGCGCCGCGCGCATGGCCGCCCGCGCCGCCGCTCGCATGGGCGCCGGGCTCACGACCATTGCGGTGCCGCAGATCGCGCTGCCGATCTACGCGGGCGCGCTCACCAGCATCATGGTCGCTCCGGTGGCGGTGCCAGCGGATTTCGACGCGGTGCAGGCCGACCCCCGCATCACGGGGTTCTTGATCGGACCGGGTGCCGGGGTGGGGGAGGCGACCCGTCGGCGGACGCTTGCGCTGCTCGCCACTCGCCGCGCCACGCTGATCGATGCGGACGCGATCACCTCGTTCAAAGAGGAGCAAGCGTCACTGATGAGCGCCATCGCCGGGCCTTGCGTAATGACACCGCATGAAGGCGAATTCAAACGCATCTTCGATCCGAGCGGCGACAAGCTGACGCGGACCCGGCGCGCGGCGGCGCGCAGCGGCGCCGTCATCGTCCTCAAAGGCAGCGACACCGTGATTGCCGCTCCCGATGGCCGGGCGATCATCAATGCCAATGCGCCGCCGACTCTGGCCACGGCGGGATCCGGCGACGTGTTGAGCGGCATCATCTTGGGTCTGCTGACCCAGGGCATGGAGCCCTTCCTCGCGGCGGCGGCGTCCGTCTGGGTGCATGGCGATGCGGCGAGTGAATTTGGTCCCGGTCTTCTGGCCGAAGATCTGCCGGACCTGCTTCCGAGGGTGCTACGCCGCTTGTTTGGAGTTTGAGATGCATGCGATGGTGCTCAGAAAACTGCAGGCGCCGCTCGAATGGCTTGAGCTGCCCGATCGAATGCCGGACGCCAATGAGATCCGGGTCAAGGTCCTCGCCTGCGGCGTGTGCCGCACCGACCTGCATGTCGTCGATGGCGAACTGCCGAACCCGATGATTCCGATCATTCCGGGGCACGAGATCGTCGGCCGCATCGATGCGCTCGGTACCGGCGTCAAAGACCTGTCGATCGGCGAGCGGGTGGGTATCCCCTGGCTTGGCCACACCGATGGAAGCTGTCCCTACTGCCTGATGCAGCGTGAAAACCTTTGCGATCATCCGCTCTTCACGGGCTTCACGCGGGACGGGGGCTACGCGACCGCCGCAATCGCCGATGCGCGTTTTACGTTTCCCCTGGGAGAGACCGGCAGCGACCAGTCGATCGCGCCGCTGCTTTGCGCGGGACTCATCGGCTGGCGTTCCCTCGTCATGGCGGGCGATGCGCAAAAAATAGGTTTCTACGGGTTTGGCGCCGCCGCGCATATCCTCGCGCAGGTGGCGTGCTGGCAGGGTCGCTCGGTCTATGCCTTCACCCGCGACGGCGATGCGCGCACTCAAGCATTCGCGAAGAGCTTGGGTGCGGTGTGGGCGGGCGGTTCGGATGAGGCTCCGCCCGAACCGCTCGATGCCGTCATCATCTTCGCGCCGGTCGGTTCATTAGTGCCACCGGCGCTCAAGGCGGTCCGCAAGGGAGGAAGGGTGGTCAGTGCCGGCATCCACATGAGCGACATTCCGAGTTTTCCCTATAGTCTTCTCTGGGAGGAGCGCCAATTGCTGTCGGTCGCCAATCTCACGCGCAAGGATGGACTCGATTTTCTTCACCTGGTGCCTCAGATCGACATTCAGGTGAAGACGACACGCTATTCTCTTACGGACGCCAACCAGGCGCTGGCTGATTTACGTGCAGGACGGTTCGAGGGAGCGGCGGTGTTGACGCCCGCCTGACCGGGCAACACGCTGGGCCTCAGCGAGTCCAAGCGTCTGTAGGTTTCCTGCCGCACAGACGAGTCATGAGCCGTGACATTAACTGCCATGCATCGCCCGGCCGTTCGAAGGCCGTTGCGTCAATCGTCCATCATTTCGAGGAGAATTCTATGAGTCTGATTCGTTGGGATCCGTTCGCTGACGCCACCACCCTCTATCAATTGTTACCGAGCGGCACGCCAGGTTGGCCGCGTCGCGCCGCCGAGGGGAATGGGCCGAGGAAGGTCGAGTGGTCACCGTTGGCGGACATCAGCGAGACCGACAAGGAATATGTGATCCGTCTGGATCTACCGGCCGTCAAGAAGGAAGACGTCAAGGTGTCGCTCGATCAAGGGGTGCTTACGATCATTGGCGAGCGTAAACAGCAGGTGGATGACAAGAGTGAGAAATTTCATCGGGTCGAAAGCTTCTTCGGCAGCTTCGAGCGCAGTTTCTCGCTGCCGGATAACGTCAACGTCGACACCGTGAGGTGCGACAGCAAGGATGGCATCCTCACCGTGCATATCCCGAAGATCGAGGCTCCTCAGCAGAAGCCCAAGCAAATCACCGTCAACTAATCAGCCTGTCGCAAAGGGGGTTGGTCGGCGGCGCAAACCGCGCCGCCGACCTTGTGGCATTCGTTCGAGCAAGTGAAACTACGTGATATTATTACTACAAGAGGTTGATTATCATCATCCTCCTTGCGCTTGGGTTGAAGCGGGAGAGTACCAATGGATATGCCGGTCAACGTCTTCAAGCAGGGGCTGCGCAGCGGCCGACAGCAACTCGGGCTATGGGTGGGTTTGGCCGATTCTTACGTCGCTGAGCTCTTGGCGACGACGGGCTTCGACTGGTTGCTGATCGATGCCGAACACTCGCCCAATGATCCGCGCAGCGTTCTGGCGCAGCTGCAAGCCATCGCGGCGTATCGCGTTCAGCCGATCGTTCGTCCAGTGTGCGGCAACGTGGAGATCATCAAACAATATCTCGATCTTGGCGTGCAGACCATTCTCGTGCCGATGGTCGAAACCGCTGAGCAGGCGGCGACGATCGTCGCGGCAACACGCTATCCGACCCGGGGAATTCGCGGCGTTGGCAGCGCCCTGGCAAGAGCGTCTCGCTGGAATCAGGTGGAGAACTATCTGCAACGCGCTGATGAGCAAATGTGCGTCGTGGTGCAAATCGAATCCGTCAAGGCGTTGACCAACCTTGCCGCCATCGTCGCGGTGGAGGGAGTCGACGGGATCTTCTTCGGTCCGGCGGATTTGTCGGCGTCCATGGGTTTGCTCGGCAAGCCCGGGGACGCCAGCGTGCAAGCCGCCATGGCGGAGGGGATCGCCATTGCCAAGAGAGCCGGGAAGGCGGCGGGTACACTCACGAGTGACGAGAAGCTGGCCCGGCAGTATGTCGCCATGGGTGCGACGTTCATTGCCGCTGGGGTGGATACGGCGCTGCTGGTGCGTGCGGCGACGCAGTTACGTGCCTCGTTCAGCGCGTTGGTTGAACGACCGCCCTCATCAGAGTAACGGCCCTGCAGCAAACGCTCCTCGCCGCTTTCGGACGTCCAAGGGTTGCGGTACCATCGATCGGCGCAGACCCATCAAACACGCATATCGAAGGCAGTATCCGATTTTCAGCCGGCATGAATTTTCTGCGGGATTTGCGGCTCTCGCGTTGATATTTTGCGGCCTCCTAGGTGTCGGCCCGGCGGGCAGTGCCGGAGCCGCCGACTGGGTCGTCGGCGCCAATGTCGGGAACGTGCCTTGGGAGTTTCAGGACTCGCAGGGCAGGGTGATCGGGTTCGAAATCGATCTGGTGACCGAGGCGGCTCGATGCGCCGGTCGTAGCCTGGAAATCCAGAACATCCCGTTCAACGGACTCTTTGCCGCCGTGCAATCCGGCCGTGTCCAGATCGCGCTGTCGTCGATCACGATCACGCCGAAGCGGTTGAACTCGCTCGCCTTTGCGCAGCCCTACTTCGATGCAGACCAGTCCTTGTCGGTCCTCAAAAACTCGCCTATCGGCTCGCTCGCCGATCTTGCCGGCAAAACCGTGGGTGTCGACACCGGCTCCACCGGCGACCTCTATGCGAGCGCGCACCGTGCGGAGTATCGTATCGCGGATATATCGCGCTACGAGGGTCTGAGCCCGGCCATGCTCGACCTTGCGGCCGGCCGGATTGACGCCTACCTGAGCGACGTCCCCTCGGTGGCGTATTACATCAAGGACAAACCTCAGTATCGAATCGCGCTGCGGATTCCGACCGGTGAACGCTATTCGTTCATGTTCGCCAGGCGCTTCGCGGATGCGGTGCGCGTCAACGACTGTTTGAGCGCGATGAAGCGTGACGGCTTCATCGCTGCCACTCACCAAAAGTGGTTCGGCACGACCGCCGCGCCGGGCTCGTCGTCGGTGACCGTCATGGACATGCCGAAACCCTGATGGATCTGCTCGATACCTTCTGTAACTGGCCGGTCCTACGTGACGCGCTGCCGTTGTTGTTCCGCGGGCTTGGTGTAACGGTGCTCCTCGGCGCCGCCAGCATTGCGCTCGGATTCATCGCGGGGCTCGCCGTCGCGCTACTGCGGCTTTACGGCCCCCGGCCGTTCCGCCGCCTCGCGCGTAGCTACGTCGACCTGTTCCGGTCCATCCCGCTGCTCGTGCTATTGGTGCTCGTTTATTACGCTCTGCCGTTCCTCGGCATCCGCCTGTCGTCGTTTGCCGCGGCGACGACCGCGTTGTCGCTGGTCGCCTGTGCCTACACGGCGGAAATCCTGCGCGCCGGCATCGAGGCCATTCCGAAAGGCCAGTCGGAGGCGGCGGCCGCTCTCGGCCTGAGTTTTGCCGTGTCGATGCGCTACGTCGTGCTGCCACAGGCACTGCGGGTGGTGACGCCGCCCTTGACGTCCAATTGCATCAATGTGTTGAAAGATACGGCACTCGCGTCGGTCGTGGCGATGCCCGAACTGCTCAAGGAGGCGACTCAGGCGCAGGCGGCTTCGGCGAATCCCACTCCGCTAATCGGCGCGGCCGTGTTATACCTCGCGCTGTTGCTGCCGCTCGTCCGGCTCGTCGGTTCCATCGAGGCGCGGCAGCGGGCCGCCGTACAATGAGCGCGCATCCGCCGCCCGGAGACTGTCTCGATCTTGGCCGGATTCGCGCTGAATTTCCCGCGCTCGCCGGGAATTGGATCTTTCTCGACAACGCGGGGGGTTCGCAGGTCCTGCGCCGCGTGGCCGACAGGATTCATGACTATCTCTTGACCACCAGCGTCCAGCTCGGTGCGACTTACGCCGTGTCACGAACGGCCGCCGAGCGGGTGCTCACGGCACGCCGGACGATCGCTCGGTTGATCAACGCGCCACACGACGAGGAGGTCGTCGTCGGCGGGTCGACGACGTCACTGATGTTCATGCTCACCCAGGCGATTGCGCCGGGGATTCGGCCGGGCGATGAGATCGTGGTGACGCAGTCCGATCATGAGGCGAACATCGGTGCCTGGACCCGCCTGGAGCAGCACGGCGCCGTCATCAAACTCTGGCCGGTCAATCGGGACAGCTTCGACTTGGAGTTGTCTGATCTTGACGAACTCCTCGGGCCGAGGGTGAAGTGGGTGGCGATGACGCATGCGTCGAACGTGCTCGGGAGGATCAACCCCGTGCGCGAGGTGGCGCGGCGGGCGCATACCGTCGGCGCACGCCTGTGCGTCGATGCGGTGGCCTACGCCCCGCATCGGCTCGTCGATGTAGAGAGCAGCGGCGCCGATGTGTACGTGTTCAGCTTCTACAAGGTGTTCGGACCGCATTTGGCGGTCCTATGGGGTCGCCGCGACGTGCTCTTGCCGCTGCCAAGCCTCAATCACTACTTCATCGGCGCGGACCAGTTGCCCTACAAGCTGCAACCCGGCAACTTGAACTACGAGTTGTCCTACGGCTGCATCGGTATCGCCGATTACCTGACGGACACCGGCACGTCACTCGGCGCGGACGGATCGGAACGCATGCGCATGCAGCGCGCCTTCGACGCATTCGCTGCGCACGAAGATGCCTTGGCGGAGCAACTACTCGCGTATCTGCGCGACAAGCGAGCGGTACGGGTGATCGGACCGCCCCGGGTGGTTCCCGGGGAGCGGGTTCCGACGATCAGCTTCATCGTCAACGGCATGCGACCCGAGGCGATCGTACCCTCGATCGATCGGCATGGCATCGGCATCCGACATGGCGACTTCTACGCGCGACGATTGATCGAGGCACTGGAGCTGGACGCCGGCGGCGGGGTCGTGCGCGTCTCGATCGCCCATTACAACACGGCGGCTGAGATCGAGAGGTTGACGGCGGCGCTGGAGGAGGTTCTCCGATGACCCGACGGGTTCTCTCGACGCATGATTGTCAAAAAGATTTGTGATTTTCGAAAATCGCCCCTATTATCGACGATATGGGAGAAAATTCGGTAGACGGGATTCAACAGTCGTTGCGCGAAGACATCGTGCGCGGTGTATTTGCACCCGACCAGCCCCTGCGGATGGAGGCGCTCAAGTCGCGCTTCGACACCGGTTTCTCACCCATTCGTGAGGCACTCTCACGGCTGCTTTCGGACGGCCTCGTGGTGCTCGAGCCGAATCGCGGTTTCCGCGTCGCCGGACTCTCGCGGGAGGATCTTTACGATATCGCGCTTGCGCGCATCGCGGTGGAAACCACGGCACTCAGGCTGGCCATTCAGAATGGCGACGAGAACTGGGAGGCGAGCGTCGTCGGTGCCATGCATCGCTATCGCAAGCTGTCGGTGGCGGCGTTTGCGGGAGAGTCGCAGCTCGTTCTCTGGGAGGGTGCGCACGATGCGCTGCACGGCGCATTGATCGCTGCCTGCGGATCGGCGCGGTTGCTTGCCCTGCAGGCTCGGTACCAGGAACAACATCTGCGTTATCGGCGTTTGATCGTAATTCCCGAGGTATCGGGCGATGCGCACTGTCTCGAACATGAGCGGCTGGTCGAACTCGCATTGGCACGCGACGCTGCGGCCGCGGTCGCGGCCATCGAGAATCACATGATGATTACCGTGGACGCGCTCGTGGCGGCCAAGTATTGGGAAAAAGCACGCAGCCAACATTAAAACGCTGCCTTATCGGGAGTTGAACAATGAAAGCAATTCGAAACGCGGCCGTGGCCGCCACGGGATGTGTTTGCCTGTCTTCCGTGCCTCTCGTGGCGCAAAGCCAGTCGGCGCCCGACACCGCCGCTGACAGTTCGGCGCTCGCAGAGATCATTGTCACGGCAGAGCATCGCAGCGAAAATCTGCAAAATGTTCCGGTTGCCGTCACCGCACTATCGGCCGACTATCTCGCGGCGAACAACATCAAGACGCTACAAGATCTCGCCGCGTCGGTGCCGGGTTTCGTGACCACGAACAGCGTCAACTACGGATCCGCGCCGCTGTCGATCCGCGGAGTCGGTGGCGCCAATGGGGGCGGTAACGTATTGTCAGATGAGCCGGTTGCGGTCTACGTCGACGACGCGGTCGTCGGCCGCTTACGCTTCTCCACAGCCGATCTCGTTGATGTCGGATCGATCGAGGTACTGCGCGGACCCCAGGGAACCTTGTATGGGCGCAATTCCACCGCCGGTGCCGTGCTCGTGCATTCGGCGGAACCGACCGCAGATTTTTCCGCCAACGCGTCGTTGAGCGCGGCGCAATATAATGAAGAGCGAGTCCAAGCCGCCGTGTCCGGCCCGCTGTCGAGCAATGGCGAGTTGCTCGGCCGACTCGCGGGCGGCTTCTCGGATTCTGGTGGCTGGGGTAACAACCTCGCCGGCGGCCCGAATCTCAATCGCGGCCGTAACTGGGAAGTGCGCGCCTTCCTCCGTTATGAGCCGGTCTCGCATCTGCGCATCGACTTGATCGCGGATGCCAGTTATCAATTGAGCTACCCCGGCGTGTTGGCCATCTCGCCGGTATCGAACTATGCGAGTGCCGCCAATCCCACCGGCACGAATCTGGTGACGCCCTACGTGGTGCGGCCCGGCTTGAGTCAGCTCTTGGGCGAGAATGACTTCGAGTCCAACGTGCCGACTTTCACGGAGATTTCAGGACAGAACGTCACGGCACGCGTCGTCTGGGATCTCGATCAGGAAGCGCTGACGTCGATCAGCAACTATCGCACCTGGAACATGCACGGCCAGCAGGACTCCGATGGCAACGCGGTGGTGCCGCTCACGCCCTTGTTCGTGAGTCCGGCCGTCACAAACATCGGCGACAACGATGGTCGATTCGTCGACAGCCAGTATAGCGAGGAAGTTCGCTTGAGCTCGACGAGCGCCGCGCCTTTTCAATGGACGGTGGGCGCCTTTTACTACCACGAGAACAACACCGTCGATCCGATCGACATTTACAATCGGCTCGCCGGTCCGGGCGGTGACGGAACCGACGTATCGTTCACCGCCTTCGAGAGCACCAACGCGTTTGCCGGCTATTTTGATGGCAATTACAGCTTCACCGATGCACTCAAGCTGACGCTCGGCGCGCGCTACTCCAACGAACACAAGCGCATCAGCGACTCCGAGGAAGTCACCACGGTCGATGCGTTCACGCCGCCCGGCCCCGTGACCTTCCCGGCGGGGCTGCCTCTCCTGCCATACAATGTCCTCACCGGCGCGCGCACCGACAATAATTTCTCGCCCCGCGCGGTGCTCGATTACCAGTTCACACCCACCATTCTCGCTTATGCGAGCTTCAGCGAGGGGTTCCTATCCGGCGGCTTCAACGCCTTCCGCGGCACGAATTTCGAATTCGCGCCGGAGCACATCAAAGCCTATGAGTTGGGCTTGAAAACCGACGTCAACCGGATGTTGCGCATCGATGGCGACATCTTCCATTACGACTACACGGATCTGCAGGTCAGAACCCCGGTCGCCACGGGTGGCGTCGACATTCAGACCGCCGCCGCAGCGCGGGTCAATGGCGCCGAACTCGAGTCGACGTTCACACCGCTGACGGGACTGACCCTCACCGGCAATGCGACCTTCCTCGATGCGAAATTCGTATCGGGCACTTTGTCCACCATCGATCAGCCGAGCTGGGTGTTCGGCGCCAACCCGGCCGTGGTGTCGGTGAACATCGCGGGTAACCGTCTCACCCGTGCTCCGGAGGTGCAGTTCGCGCTCACCAGTCGCTACGAGTGGAAGGTCGGCAACGACACCGCCGCGGTGCAGGCCGGTGCGCGACATCAGAGTAGCGAGTACTTCCTCGAGACCCAGCAGCAATCGCCGACTTTCCAGGGCAGCGGCTGGACCGAATACGACGCGCGTATGACCCTTGCGGGTGAGGGCGACCATTGGAAAGTGTCTTTGTTCGGCAGAAACCTGGGAGACAATCGCCATTTCACCCAGATCACGGCGTTCTTCGGGTTGCCGAATGGCGCGGTGAATGATCCGCGAACTTTTGGCGTCGAGTTGGCGGTCAAGTATTGAATCGTCGGGAGCAGCGGATCGTATGAAACTGTTGAGTTTTGCCGACGGCGACTCGGTGCACCTGGGTGGGTTGCGCGCGGACGGATCGGTGGTCGATCTCACGCTCGCAGGCCGCGATGCGGCGTTCGCGAACATGCAGAGCTTGATCGAGGCGGGGCCCCCGGCTTTGGACCGCGCGAGGCAGTTGGTCGATCGCTCTCAGCACGGCATCGAGCCTTCCGCAATCCGCTGGCTGGCACCGCTGCCGGTGCCGGTGCAGATGCGGGATTTCCTCGTCTTCGAGGAACACATGCGCATGGCCGGGTGGAACGGCGCGAAGTTGCGCGCCTTGCGCGGCGCTCCCCCCGCGCCGCCGGCACCGCCGCCGATACCCGCCATCTGGTACGAACAGCCGCTCTACTACAAATGTAATCGATTTGCGGTGGCAGGCACGGGAACGACGGTGAAGTGGCCGGCGTATTCCGCCGTGATCGACTACGAATTGGAGATTGCCTGCGTGATCGGGCGAAAGGGCCGCGACATTTCCGCGGCGGATGCCTCTCACCACATCTTTGGCTACACCATATTCAACGATCTGACCGCGCGCGATGCGCAGTTCAAGGAGATGCAGGGTCCCTTGGGACCTGCGAAGGGCAAGGACTTCGACGGTGCGAACGTGCTGGGTCCGGTGATCGTCACGGCTGATTCGGTCGCCGTCGACAACTTGCGGATGTGTGCGTGGGTGAATGGTGAATTACGCTGCGACAATCGCAGCAATACCATGCATTGGTCCTTTCAGCAGATCATCGAACACGTGAGCCGTAGCGAGACACTGCATCCCGGCGAAATCTTGGGCTCCGGAACCGTGGGCGGAGGTTGCGGCCTGGAGATCGGGCGCTTCCTGAAGCACGGCGACCACGTCGAACTCGAGGTGGAGCAGATCGGCAGACTGAGTGTGAACATCGATGCACCCCATGTACTTCAGGAACTGACCTTATGATGCGACGCACCTTCATCGATATTTCGATGCCGATCAGCACCGATGTCATCACCGATCCGCCGCCGCTAGCGCCGAAGATCCATTACTCCGACCACGATGCGGGGGTCGCGCAAATGTTGCCGTTTTTTCCGGGCCTCAAGGTTGAGGATCTGCCGGACCGCAAGGCGTGGGCGGTGGAGGAGCTGACGCTGTCGACGCACAGCGGCAGCCACATGGATGCCCCGTGGCACTTCCATCCGACCACGGATTACGGTGCACGCCGCGCGCCGACCATCGACGAGGCGCCGCTCGACCTATTCTTACGGCCGGGCGTGAAACTCGATTTTCGTCATTTGGCCGATGGCTACGTCGCCACGGCCGCCGACATCGCCGCTGAACTCGAGCGTATCGGCCACGTCCTCGAGCCGTTTGACATCGTCCTGGTGAACACCGCGGCCGGTGCCGCGTACGGCGGCCCGGATTTCGTGTCGCGGGGCTGTGGCATCGGCCGGGAGGCAACCCTTTTTCTGACGGAACGGGGGGTACAGGTGGTGGGCACCGACGCCTGGTCCTGGGACGCACCCTTCGTGCACACCGCGAAGAAGTACGCCGAGACGCGCGATCCATCGATCATATGGGAAGGCCATAAGGCGGGGCGTGAACGGCCGTACTATCAGATGGAGAAACTGTCCAACCTCGCCGCTCTGCCCGATCATGGGTTCACCGTGGCGTGTTTCCCGGTCAAGATCGCCAGAGCCTCGGCCGGCTGGGTGCGCGCCGTGGCCATTGTGGATGCGGCCGCGTGAACGAGTTCCGCCACGGCGAGTTCAGACGCGGTTGGACGACCTTGCTCGGTTCCTTCATCGGGATCGCCGCGGGAGTCAGCTCCACGTATTTTTATTCGCTGGGGATCTTTTTGAAGCCGGTGGGCGAGAGCTTCGGCTGGACACGCGGACAAGCATCACTCGGGCCGCTGGTCGGTACTCTGGCCGCGGCGATTGCCGCTCCCCTGACCGGTTGGGTGATCGATCGGCTGGGCCCGGTCGTCATGGCCGTTGTGTCGATGATGGTGCTCGCGGCTGGCTTTGCCTTGCTGGGATCGGCGACGTCGGGATTGGTGAGCTTCCTCATCGTCATCGGCATCATGTCTCTGTTGAACGTCGGATCGAGCCCCATGTCCTACAGCCGTTTGTTGGTCGCGGATTTCGATCGTCATCGCGGCGTGGCGCTGGGGATCGCGTTGACCGGGACGGGCATCGGCGCCGCGTTGCTGCCGACTTTCCTCGTCCCCTACATCGCGGCCCATGGGTGGCGCTCCGGATATCACCAACTGGCCGTCGGCGTGTTGTTGGCCAGCCTGCCGGTGGCGCTGCTGCTCATCAATCGATGGCGAACACCGGCTCCTGATCCGCGCTCGGCCAGGGTGGCGAGTCCGCCGATTGCGGTGTGGCGTGATCCCATGTTTCGCTTGTTGGCGACGATTTTCTTTCTGGCGGCTACCGCGGTGCTCGGCACGGTCGTGCATTTCGTTGCCCTGTTGATGGACGCCGGAATCGATGCGGCTCGCGCCGGTCGCCTGACGGGCATCATCGGTTTGTCGGTGATCGGCGGCCGGCTGATCGGCGGCGTGCTGCTGGATCGCGTCCCTGCGCAGTGGGTGACGGCGGGCCTGTTCCTGTGCTCGGCCGTGGGCATGACCTGCCTTGCGGTCGGCGGAGCGGCCGCTGCCGTTCCGGGTGCGCTCGCCGTCGGACTCGGCGTTGGCGCCGAAGTGGATCTCATCGCCTATCTCGTTTCGCGACATTTTCCAGCCGCCAGTTATGGCGCCTTCTATGGTGGAATCTATGGGGCTTTCCTGGTCGGCGGGGCAGGGGGGCCGGCGCTGATCGGCGTCTTGTTCGACGTATCGGGCGGCTACACCTGGCCGCTCATGGTCAGCGCGACGCTGTTGATCGTCGCCAGCCTCCTCGCGCTGCGTATTCCTGCGCCGATCGAGCCGCGACCGATCGAGTCACGACCGCTAGAGGGCTTGTCATGACGACGGATTCAAGTGCGCCGCCAAAGCTATGCCATCTGCTCACCGCTGTGGTCGACATCGGTCCGATCATTCGCATGGGCAGCGGACCCGGCGGCGAGCGGCGTATCGTGTCGATTCTCGGTGGTCGATTCGAGGGTGCCCGGCTGCGCGGCCGTGTGTTGCCGGGCGCGGACCGGCAGCTCCTCGTGGACAGTGAGATGAAAACCATGGACGCGCTATACGAGCTCGAAACGGACGATGGAGTCTTTCTCACGGTACGTAATCGGGTCAAGGTGAACTTGAATGCCGGGCACGGCATCCGGCCCGTCTCCAGCATCGAGATCACCGCTCCCTACGGAAGCTATGGATGGCTCAATCAGGCGATCCTGGTGGGTCGTCTCGAGCCGCCGACAGCCGCGCGGCCGACGGTAAGAGTTCTGATGTACGAGGTGCAGGACGAATGAAGTCCTGGTGCTCCAAGTGTAACGTGACGATCGAGGAGAGCGTTTCATGCTGGCTTCCCGGCCCCTGTTGATCGGTGGCAAGGCACATGCTGCCGCCGGCCATTTTGAACGGCACGATCCGGTGGCCGGCGGCGTGGCGACTCGGGCCGCGGCGGCGACGGTCGCCGATGCAAACGCCGCGGCCGACAGTGCGCAGGCGGCATTTCCGGCGTGGAGCTCGCGGGGACCGAATGAACGGCGCACGCTGCTGCTCGCGGCCGCCGAGGCGATGAGCGCGCGCGCCGCGGACTTTGTCGATGCCATGATGAGCGAAATCGGCGCGACTGAAGGGTGGGCGCGATTCAATCTGATGCTCGCGGTGTCAATGATCCGCGAAGCGGCATCGCTGACCACGTCGATCGCCGGCGAGGTCATTCCCTCCGACAAGCCCGGCTGCGTGTCCATGGCGCTGCGAGAGCCCGCGGGCGTAGTGCTGGGGATTGCGCCATGGAATGCGCCGATCATACTGGGTGTACGTGCGATCGCCACGCCACTCGCCTGTGGCAATACGGTGATCCTGAAAGGCTCCGAGGTGTGTCCCCGCACTCACGAGATCATCGTGCAAGCTTTCATCGATGCGGGCTTCACGGACGGCATCGTCAATTTCATCAGTAATGCGCCGCAGGATGCGGGTGAAATCGTCGGTTCCCTGATTGATCATCCGGCCGTTCGGCGCATTAATTTTACCGGATCCACGGCGGTCGGACGTATCGTCGCCGTGCGCGCCGCCCAGAATTTGAAGCCCGTGGTCCTGGAACTCGGCGGCAAGGCGCCGATGCTGATTCTCGAAGATGCCGACATCGACGAGGCAGTCAAGGCCGCGGCCTTCGGCGCGTTCATGAACCAGGGCCAGATTTGCATGTCCACCGAACGGATCATCGTGGTGGATGCGATCGCCGACGCCTTCGCCGAAAAATTCCGCACCAAAGTGCTGACCATGCCGACGGCCAATCCGCGCATCGGCACAGCGCCCTTGGGCGCGGTCGTGGATCGGAAGACCGTTCTGCATGTCGAGTCATTGGTCGCCGATGCGCTCGCGAACGGAGCCGTGCGCTCGACCGGCGGCGAGGCGAACGGCGTGCTCATGCCGGCGACGGTGCTGGATCACGTCACCCCGGGCATGCGGCTGTTCCGTGAAGAAAGTTTTGGTCCTGTGGTGGCCCTGTGCCGCGCGCGGGATGAGCCTCATGCCGTTGTCCTCGCCAACGACACGGACTATGGGCTGTCGGCGGCCGTGTTTACCCGCGATGCGGCGCGTGGCTTGCGGGTCGCCCGCCAGATCAAATCCGGTATCTGTCACATCAATGGACCGACGGTCCACGATGAAGCCCAGATGCCGTTTGGCGGGGTCAAGGCCTCCGGCTACGGACGATTTGGCGGCAAAGCCGGGATCGATGCGTTTACCGAGATGCGTTGGATCACCTTAGAAACTC
>Ga0116230_10001065_pt1 | contig 25364 bp, 23 predicted proteins | sample S1TSphfallax_3_FD_88678 | JGI IMG/M metagenome (GOLD analysis project Ga0116230, IMG submission 88678) | Host-associated microbial communities from peat moss isolated from Minnesota, USA - S1T2_Fd - Sphagnum fallax MG | ecosystem: Host-associated > Plants > Peat moss > Unclassified | place... | reverse complement strand
TGAGGGGCCGGCGGGGCCGCCGACCGCGATATTACAAAAACGCGAACTCGCATGCATTTCTTTCAATTTCATTCCGGTGCGTCGCTCGCTTAGATTAAGCTCCACAAAAGCACGATGCGCAGACGAAACAAGCGATCGTTCAAAAAGAAAGCATCAGCTTGACGATGGGGGGCGGTTCAAAATGCATACGACGATTCTGAACACAAACACGCCTGTCAGCGCGGGCGCTTGTTCCATTAAACGACGAACCTAATCGCAGGAGAATTCCAGATGTCGGATTCGAAGGACTTGAGCAGAAGACATTTCTTGGGTTTGGCCGGTAAAGCGGGACTCGCGACCGTGGCGGCACGTGCGATCGGCGTGAATCTCGGACTCGTCGAGATCCTGTCGGCGCAAACCGGCAAAGGCGCGGTCACACCGTTCAGTTTCGCGATCATCACCGATTCGCATTTGTTCAGCATTCCTGATCACAAGTTCGACAAGGCGCTCGCCGACGCGGTTGCCCAAGTCAACGCCTTGTCGCCCGCCGTCGACTTCGTCATGTACACCGGCGACATCGCGCAAAACGGCAAGGAAGATCAACTCGTCAAGGGCAAGAAGATCCTTGCCGGTCTCAAGGCGCCGCTCAAGGTGATACCGGGCGAACACGATTGGTACCTGGACATGGGCAAGGTCTGGAACGGCTTGTTCGGCAAGGAGACCTGGTCCTTCGACCATAAGGGCGTGCACTTCATCGGCCTGAATTCGATCCTCGTGCGCGACTTCTGGACTGGAGCGGGCCTCACGGCCGAGCAGCGCATGAGCACGATGGAGATGCTCGAAAGCCCGATCGCCGGCCCCTGGGGCGTGCGCGAGGCGCAACTCGAGTTCCTCGAGAAGGATGTCAAGAAGCTTCCCGCGAATACCCCCGTGGTGATCTTCACGCATTCGCCGCTCTGGGATTACTACCCCCGTTGGAATTTCCAGACCGAGGATGCGCCGCAGATCCGTCAGATCCTCGCCAAGTTCGACCATGTGACTTCCTTGCACGGACACGTCCATCAAACTGTATTCAACAAGATCGGCAACCTGAGTTCGGCCGGCGCCTTGTCCACTTCCTGGCCCTGGCCTTACCCGCCCGTGCAACTCGCGTATCCCGGTTCGCAGATGACGCAGTCCGATCCGGCGAATACCAAGGATGGCATGGGCACGCAATCGATCAGTTTCGATGGGAGCGCGGCCGGCCTCGTGCAGTACGAGCCGTTTGCCAATTCCCTGACTCCCTGGCTCAAAGACGGCGTCAAAGTCTGAATCAACCACCCGGTGCCAACATGAAACTCAATACGAAAACAATGAAGCTCTCTCTCGGCGTCGCTGGCGTTGCGGTCGGTGTGTTCGGCGCAATGTCGCTCTCGGCGCGGCCGCCGTTCACCGATGCTCAGATCGCCCAACAACAACAAGATCTGCTCGATGTGGTCAATAAAGGTCGCGATGAGTGGCATGGCAGCAATCCGCAGATGTCCACTAACGGTTTGGCCTGCGGCAACTGTCACCCGGATGCGGCGGCCTCGAATCCGAACACGTTTCCGAAATTCGTGCCGCAACTCAACGCCGTGGCGCCGATGCGTGAGATGATCAACTGGTGCATCGTGCATCCGCAGGATGGCAAGGCGCTGGACCCGAACGGCCCGGACATGGTGGCCCTCGAGGCCTACGCGGTTTACCTCTACCGCGGGGAGAAGATCGAGCCGGGCTATACCTTGCCGGAGCCGCCGATTCCGGTGAAATCCGGCGTCGGCTTCCCGGCCAAACCGTCCGGGATCGGCGTCGACAAGTAATGCGTCTGGCTGGGAGCCCCCGCAGGCTGCGAGGCCTCGCAGCCTCGCCACTAGTCGTCGGACTGGGGGTGTCGTTGTGGTCGTCGGGCCTGTGGGCCGACCAGAGCTGCGACACCTCCATTTATCCGCTGTCGACGCCCACGAGCCGGTTCGAGGACCACGGCGACGGCACGGTCACCGACCGTCAGTCCAAACTCATGTGGATGCGCTGTTCGGCGGGACAGACCTGGAGCTCGGGTCGCTGTACGGGCGAGGCCTCAGGCTTGACCTGGCCGGCGGCGCAAGCCGCGGCGCAAGCAATCAATCAGGCTGGCCAGTTCTTTTTCAAGGATTGGCGCGTGCCGCAATTACCGGAACTCGCCTCGATCGCCGAGCGGCAATGCAAGGATCCGCGCATCAACTTGAGTGTCTTTCCGGGAACAGCGGCTACGGCCTATTGGACGGCGACTTCACGTACGCCCGACCCGGGCACCGCGGAAGCCTACACGCTCAGTTTCGGCGTCGAAGGTGTCAAATACACGCCCAAGAGCGAAGCGCACAACCTGCGTTTGGTTCGCACGACACCATGATCCCGCCTGCGCATCCACGACGTCAGGCCCTGAAGCTGCTCGGTGCGGCCTTGTTCGGCGCGACCTTCTGCGGCGAGGCCTGGGCACAGGTGAGCACCGGCATGGATCGCGCCTTCGCCGCGGCCTCGCTGCGCAAGGTTCTCGCTGCGCTGAATGCCTCTCCGCTGCCGGGTTCGCAACTGAGCTTGGTCGTGCCTGAGCGAGTCGAAAACGGCGCCGTCGTACCCGTGGAAATCACCAGCCGCTACACCGGGCCGCAAGACCTGTTCATCATTTCGGAGGCAAATCCATTTCCCCTCGTCGCCCGATTTTCGATACCCGCAGGTACTGAGCCGTTTATTTCGACACGCATCAAAGTTGCAAAGAGCTGCGATATCTACGCGGTCGTCAAAACGGGCGACTCTTTTTATTCGGTGTCGCAACCGACGCAGGTCACGGTCGGGGGTTGCGGTGGCTGATCCGATTCGCATCCGCGCGCACGCGAAGGATGGGACCACCGAAGTGCATGTCCTGATGCCGCACCCCATGGAGACCGGTTTTCGCAAGGACGAGACCGGTGATTTCATCGCCGCGCATTACATCACCGACGTGCGTATCGAGGTCGCCGGCAAGCTCGTGCTCGCGGCGACTCTGAGCCGCGCGGTTTCCGAAGACCCCTTGCTGTATTTCCGTCTCGAGGGCGGCAGTCCCGGCGACACGATCAGCGTGTCCTGGGTCGACACGCGCGGCGAACACCGCGCCGACGATGCCCGAATCCTGGCCGCCTGAGTGCCGCCAACCGTTCTATTCACAGGAGAGCTGCGATGACCCCATGCAACCGCCGGACCTTCATGACCCGCCTCGTCGTCGGAACCGCGGCATTCGCCGCGGTCGGTCGCGTCTACGCACAGACCCCCGCGACAGCGGGCGCCGCCTCCGGCACCACGTCCTCCTGCGGCGAGTGTGCGTTCTATTCCGCGACCCCCGGTGCCGCGGCGGGCACCTGTGCGTTCGCCGGCAAGACCGTGAGCGCTGATGACGGCTGCGGCGCGTTCACCGCGCAACAGAAGCCCGCCGCCGGCTGACCCGGTCTTGCGGCGCGGCTGAGCCTGCGCGATGATGCGCTGATCATGGCGGCTAATGCTTAAGTGAAGTATCGCCGCCGCGTCCTCGGACTGTTGTCCGCGCTGTCGGTGATCACCTATCTCGATCGGGTCTGTATTTCGGTCGCAGGTCCGCGCATCCAAGACGAATTTGCCTTGAGTGCCGAGCAATGGGGGCTCGTAACCGGCGCCTTTGCGATTGCCTATGCCGCGTTCGAGTTTCCGAGCGGCTGGCTCGCGGATCGCTACGGCGCTCGCGCGATGCTGCTCCGTATCGTGCTCTGGTGGTCGGCATTCACGACGCTGACCGCGGTCGCGACCAAGATCTGGGCACTCGTCGTGATTCGCTTCCTGTTCGGCGCGGGCGAAGCGGGCGCGTACCCCACCACCTCGGCAGCCGTTTACCGGTGGTTCCCACCGCTGGAACGTGGGCGCAGTTTTGGCTTCATTCTGTTGTCCGGGCAATTTGGGGCGGCGATCGCGCCCTTGCTGATCGTGCCCCTGCAAGTTCACTTCGGCTGGCGGGCTTCATTCTGCGTGTTCGGTGTGGCTGGACTTGGCTGGTCGGTGCTCTGGTGGCGAGGGTATCGCAACAGTCCGGTGGAAGTTGCCGAGATCAGCGCGGCGGAGCGCGATGAGATCGGCGCGTCGCCGGAGCCGATGGCGCGGGGCATGCCGGCGCGAGCGATCCTGAGCAACAAGAGCGTCTGGGCGGTCCTTGGTGCGACCTTCGCTTATCTCTACGCTTATTATTTTTTTCTTTTCTGGCTGCCCACCTATTTGATGCGCGAACGCGGCTTCAGCGAGAACCAGACGAAACTCTCCGCGCTGCCGTTCCTGCTCGGCATGGCGACGAATTTTGCGGGCGGCTACGCGAGAGATGCCGCGGTGCGACGCTGGGGCGCGACCTGGGGCCCCCGCAGCATCGGACTGATCGGGCTCGCGACCGCGGCCTTGGCGGCATTGGGCGCCCTCGAGAGCAACTCGGGCTATGGCGCGATCGTCTGGCTCGCACTGTGCTACGGCGGCATCACCCTGCAGCAGCCCGTGATGTTTTCTACCTGTGTCGATATCGGACGTTGTAATTCGGGCGCCGTGGTCGGTTGCATGAATACGGCCGGAGCGCTGGGCGGCCTCTTGTCCTCGTTGGTGTTCGGCTATCTCGTGCAGCACTTCGGCGGCTACGATGCCGTGCTCCTGTCGATGGCCTGCGCACTCGCGTCGGGCGCGCTGCTGTGGTTTGCGATCGATGCCACTGCGACGCTCGCCAGCGCGCCGCCGGGCGCCGCGCGGCTCGCGACCGGTACCGTTGCCTGAGCACCGGCACGGCCGCGGTCGGGCGCTGAGCCTTGCGGCCGCTCAGGTTTTGGGCCGATCGGTTTTGGGAGCGGCGAGCAGCTGCACCCAAAACAGGCCGCGCTTGCCGCCGCGGCCGGGGGCGTAGGCGATCCCCATCTCGCCAAAGCGGGGGTCCATGATGTTTTCGCAATGGCCGGGACTCGCGAGCCAGCCCGCGACCACCTCGTCGGCGGTTTCAGGACCGTAAGCAATGTTTTCGCCGACGAGTTTTTCGGCATAGCCGACCGCGCGCACGCGGTCCGCGGGGGATCGGCCCGACAAGTCCTCATGTTCGAAGTAATCATGATTCGCCATGTCCGCCGCATGTCCGAAGGCGACCTGCGCAAGCATCTCGGAGAGTCGCACCGGCGGTGCCGCGGGGAACTCGCGAGTGCCGCAGCGCGCGCCATGTGCGCGCACGGAATTGACGATTTGCAAGGTGCGATTCGCGAGCGCCGGTGTCTCCACCGGCGACGGTACGCGGTAAGGTGTCGCGAGGACGATCCAGGTATCGCTGCCGCGACGATAGACACCGATGTCCCGAAGCGCGGGGTTGGCGAGCCTGCGGCAGCCGGACTCTCGCAGCGAGTCGATCAACCCCGCGTCCGCGCCGCGCACATGGACCAGCGTCGAGATCTCGGCCACATAGCCGCTACGCTCGGTTGCGCGCGCCGGTGTAGCTCCGAGGGACCATAACTCGGCGGCCCGATCGAGCGCCGCCTCGTGATGCACGGGCTTGGCTGCGCCGAGGGTTCCGCCGCAGCCCCCCTCGCGCAAGACTTGCACGGCACGCAAGGCATCGGCCTCGGCGCCGCTGCTCGCCCCGAGGCACAGTGCCAGGAGACCAATGTGCCAAATCCGAACGCTTGCACCGCATGCCATGGCCGATCTCCGCAGGATTCCGTTCCGACAGACAACGGCCGAGTCACGGCTGGGATGACCGCGGCAGGGCAAGACTATGGGATTGAATTCACATATTGGGGATTATCCATAAATCGGACCGGCCACCCTGCGCCGACCGGGCTCGAATTGTGACGCACTCCCATTCGTCCCTGGCGCATTTCTATAACGTTCTGCGAATGAAGGGATCCGGTCCCTGAAACGACCACGCGATCCGGGATGAACGCACTTGGCGAATACAGCAATAAAAGACCAACAGGACGCGCCAAATCAACGGCAACCGGCATCCGGACCGCCGCCGCGCTCCGGCAAGCTACCGATCCTGCTGCTGACGCCGGACGACAGCCTCTGGCCGCAAATCGGGCGGGGACTGCGCGACGATCTGCAGCTCAAGCACGTCGACACCATCGACGAATTGCTTGCCACGATACCCGCAGGTCAGTCGGCGATCCTGCTCTGGGATGCGCGCGGCGAGGACGCACCGGCGGGGGCTTTGTCACGATTGCAATTGCATTCCGCGCAGTTTGCGACCGTCGCACTCGGCGACGCTGAACCGTCTGCAACGTGGAAGCCAATGGTCGCACGGGGCCAACTCGTGGCATTTCTGCCGGCACCATTCGACCCTGCGCGCCTGCATGAGGCCATCGACGCGGCCGTGACCGAAGTCCAGGCGCGCGACGCCCTGCTCGGTGCGCCGAGCGCGCCGACGGCCGCGGCGGGGCCCAAGCCCGTAAAGTCGAAGCCGCCCTTGCTTGCTGCCGCAGTGGGCTTGAGTGTGCTCGCCGCAGCGGGCGCTGCTTACTGGAAATTCAATTCCACGGGCATCGACAAGCCGGCCGGCACCGATCAGCGTGTTCCGGCCACCAGCGGCGACGAAACCTTCGCGGCCGGCAAGGGTGCCGTCAGCACCGATGAAAAAGTCTTTCAGTTGCTCGATGGTGCCCAGCAAGCGATGCGTGAGCGTCGCTATATCGAACCCGCAGCCGGCAGCGCGATCGCGCTGTACCACGAGGTCTTGCTCTACGATCCCAGCAACGAGGAAGCGCATCAGGGCATGCAGCGACTCGCCGAGATCCTGTTTTCGCGCGTGCAGTCGGCGCTCGACGAACGCAAGTTCGACCTGGCGCTGCAATCCCTCGAGACCGCCCGCAGCATCGATCCCGCCGATCGGCGCATTGCCGCGATCGATGCGCGCATCGCGACCATGCGCTCGGACATCGGATCGGCGCAGATTCAGGCTGCGCTCAGCGCCGAGGCCTTCGACCGCGCCGATCAGTTGCTCGATGATGCTGCCCGGAACAAATCTCTGCCGGACGTCAAGATCGCGCAGTTGCGCGACGAGGTCTCGCATCGGCGCGCCGACGCGGAAATCGACGGACTGCTCAAACTCGTCGATGCTCGCCTGCAGCAAGACCGGCTCGTCGATCCGCACAATGACAATGCGACCTACTATCTCGATCAGGCACGTCGTGCGGGGGCCGGCGCCGCCGTGCTGCAATCGCGCACCCAGGAATTGGCACGGCGCTTGCGTGCGCGTGAATCCGCGACCTCGGCCAATGCCGCGGCACACCCCAAGGGCGAGGAACCCGGCTTGCTCGATCTCGTCGAAGCGCGCCTCAGTGGCGGCCAAATTCTCGAACCCGAGCATGACAACGCGCTCTATTATCTCAACGAGCTGAGCGCGGCTGAGCCGAGGAACCCGGGACTCGCACCGTTGACGAGCGCCGTGCAGGCACAGATTCTGGCGCGTGCGACGGCAGCCGCATCCGCCGGACAGAACGACGCTGCGAAGAGTTTGTTGCAGACGGCTGCGAGCCTGGGCGCAACGCCGGAAATTGCCGCACTGAACGAACGACTGAGTGCACCGGCAAGACTTAAGGATGCCGCGCCGCCCGCGATGCCGCAGGTCAGCGCGAACCTGCTGAAGGAGACCGTTCGCCTGAACCCGGAATATCCCGCCGACGCCCTCACGGCAGGCACCGAGGGTTGGGTGGAACTCGCATTCACGGTGCTCGCAGACGGCAAGGTTGCCGACGTCAGTGTCCTCGAGTCGATGCCGCGCCATATCTTCGACCGCGCCGCGCGCGACGCCTTGTTGCGCACCCGCTACCAGCCGTTCACGCAGGATGGCCGTGCGATTGCCGTCACCTCGAAGCTGCGCGTCAGCTTTCAGCTCCGGAATCATTGACGGCCGCAATCACCATGAGCACAGCCCAAGCTGCCCCGATCAGAGAGGATTCGCCCACGGCGCCACCGGTGGCGACGCGCCGTTCACAGGCCTGTCTGGTCGTGCACGACGATCTCGAGCTGCGTCTGAAGCTCGCGGAGCTCGTGCGCGAGGCCACCGTCAGTGTGTCGGCCGACACGATGAGCCGCTCCGGCTTCGACCGCCTCGCGATCGACCGGATCCGCTCTTATGGAGCCATTCTATTCATTGTCGAGTTCGTCTCCCGGGATCCCGCCAAGGATCCACTCGAAATCTTCGCGCGGCTGCACCGGGAATTACCGCTGTTGCCGCTGTTCGTATTCGCGCGCGGCGGCGATGAACGCAGCGCGGCCCGCGCCATGAAGGCGGGCGCCAGCGATTATTGGCCCATCCACTCGGTCGATGTGGCCGAACTGCGTGCCGCTTTGATGCCGATCGTCCAGCGTCCGCAGCAAGCCCCGTCCGCGGCTGCGCCCGCGCCGAAGTCGGTGCAGTCCGAGCTGCAAAGCCTGCCGAAGATTGCGGGCTATCGGCTCCTCAAGAAGATCGCCCATTCCTCGTCGGCGACGGTTTATCTCGCCCGCAACGAGGACGCGCCGCAGCCCGTGGCCTTGAAGATTCAAGCGCTCAAGGGTCGGCACGGTGTTTCGGCCGCCGACCGGCAGCGCTTCGCACGCGAGTGCCAGATCCTCGCCTCGCTGAATCATCGCTTCGTCGCCGATGTCATCGACTTCGGCATCACCGACGACTACCTGTTCCTCGCGCTCGAGTACTTTCCCTGCGGGAGCCTGCGCGAGCGGCTCAAGAATCCCGTCAGCGAGGCCGATGCGATCGACTATGCCCGCCAGATCGGGGAGGCGCTGCGTATCGTGCACGAGGCAGGTATCGTGCATCGGGATCTGAAACCGTCGAATCTCATGTTGACCGACGACAATCGCGTCGTCTTGATCGACTTCGGGTCCGCGCGTACGCGGGTCCTCGCGGCCGACATCACGAGTTCGGATCTGCGCATCGGCACGCCCTATTATATGTGTCCGGAGCAGATCTCCGGGCAGGACCCGGATGAACGCGGGGACCTCTATAGTCTCGGCGTCGTCTTGTTCGAGATGCTGGCCGGCATGCTGCCGTTCCGCGGCAACAACTTGGGCGAGGTGCTCGAAGCGCACAATTCGGCCCAAGTTCCGCGCCTGCCGCCGCGCTTGAATCGCTATCAGCCCGTCGTCGACCGCTTGTTGGCGAAAGCAGCGACGGCTCGCTATCCGTCCGCCGTTCATTTCCTCGAGGGCTTGAGTGCCGTGAGCCCGCAAACCTCAGCCGCAGCCGGTGACTCATGAAGCCCCGGGATTCCAAGCCAGTGACCCAACGCCTCTCGACGCGCAGCTGGTCCATCCTCTTGATCGCCGTTGGTGCGGCACTCGCCGGCGCCGTGCTGATCCCCGGGTTCGAGTTGGCGACCGAACTCGGCGACACTACGTCGGCCTTGAAATTCGTCGCCGAACAGCAGCGCAACGCTGATTTGCTGCGCGTATCGCTCGACTCCGTGCATGACCGTCTCGCTTCGCGCGGCTATATTCAGCCGCCGATCAACCGGCTGAAGGACGGCGCGAAGCGCTTCGATGCGGCGATGCAATCACTCGCCGAGGCGCGGCCGGCGACACTGCTGTCCTCGCTCAGCCAGGATAGGACTTCGATCGCCGTGCCGACCATGCTGCAGCATGCCGATGCGATCCAGGATATCTGGACGCGCGAGCGTCATGTGCTCGAACCGATCTTGAGTTTCGACGGGATTCCGTATCGGGATTCGGAAGCCACCGGTACGGAACTCAACGACAAGGGTCGCAAGCTGGCCGATTACGTCGAATCCGCGACGCCCGCGACGCGCCACGCACTCGCATTGCTCGACAAGCAACTGGACCAAGTCGGCGCCGAGTTGCAGGCGAGCAACGCCCGCGCGGCGACCGAATTGCGCATCATCATGCTCACCGGCATCCTGATCGGAGTGCTGCTCGTGCTGGGCGTCGTGGTCCTGTGGAGCGCGCGGCGCCGCCAGGCGCGCAATCTGCGCGAGGCGCGCCGGCAGACGGAAAACATTCTGCGCAACGTCAAGGAAGGCTTGTTCCTGCTCGATCGCGAACAGCGGATCGGCGCTGCCTACTCCGCCGCCCTCGAGAAGATGTTCCAAAGACAGGACCTTGCCGGGCTCGCTTTCGAGGATCTCTTGAAGAACGTCGTCTCGGAGCGGACGCTCACGACCGCGGGCAAGTACGTCAAGCTGCTCTGGGCGGAGCGCACCAAGGAGAATCTGGTCAAGTCGATCAATCCGCTCGGCGAGGTCGAAGTGACCCTCGACAGCGGGCAGGGCAGCGTGGAAACACGCTATCTCGAATTCGACTTTCACCGGGTCCGTGTCGACGAGGTGATCACGCACATCCTCGTGTCCGTTTCCGACGTCACTGCCCGGGTCAATCTCGCGCTCGAACTCAAGGCCTCACAAAGCCAGGCGCAGGGCCAAGTCGACACGCTGCTCGGCATCCTGCACGTCGAGCCGAGCCAGCTGGCCTCGTTCCTCAGCGATTCGGACGCCTCGATGAAGATGATCAACGCCGTGCTGCGCGAGCCGGCCCGCGAGGAGAGCGTTTTTCGTAAGAAGCTCGACACCCTGTTCCGGCAGGCGCATTCCGTCAAAGGCGAGGCCGCGGCACTGGGTCTATCGTCGATCGAAAGCCGGGCGCACGCCTTCGAGGACGATCTCAAGGCCCTGCGTGAGAAGCCCGGACTGTCGGGCAACGATTTCCTGCCGCTGGTCATCAAGCTCGACGATCTGCTCACGCACCTGCAGTCGGTGAGCAGCCTGGTGGCGCGCCTCTCGCGCTTTCAGGTCACACCGGCGGACGAGGTGCACACGATCACCGCGAACATCGAAAAGCCGCAGTTCGCCGTGCGTGAGGCCGATAACGGGGCCGTGGCCATGCTCGGACAGCTCGCCGAACGGGTTGCCGGCGAGAACCAGAAGCACGCCGGACTGCAGTGCCTCGGCTTCGACGCCATTCCGCAGCACTATCGCCGGGTCGTCAAGGATATCGCGGTGCAGGGCGTCCGCAACGCGATCGTCCACGGCATCGAGGCGCCCGATACCCGCGCGGCGCTCGGCAAGTCGCATCAGGGCATCGTCCGGCTGGAGTTCCAGGATCTCGGCAGCGCGGGCTACCGCTTCACGATCGAGGATGACGGCAAAGGGCTGTCGACGGATCAGATCAAGGAGACCGCGGTCGCCAAAGGCTTCCTCTCGGCCGCGGAGGCCGCCACGATCGATCCCAAGCAAACCTTCGCGCTGTTGTTCCGTTCGGGGTTCTCGACGGTGGATTCGGCGACCAAGGATGCCGGCCGCGGCGTCGGTATGAACGTCATCGCGGACCTCTTGCGCGAGGTGGGTGGTCGGGTCTCGGTCGCGACCCAGGCCGGCAAATTCACGCGCCTGACGCTCACGCTGCCCCGATTGCAAGAACAGAGCGACGACACCGAGGCCGCCTGATGAGCAATCGCCCGGTCGCAGAGCAGCCGTTGAAACTCATGATCGTGGATGATTCCAACATCATCCGCCGGCGTATCGAGCGCTCCCAGCAGATCGCCCGCCTGCAGGTCGTGGGTGCGGCAAGCAACGGCCGAGAGGCGGTCGAGCTGTTCCGACGCACCCGGCCGGACGTCGTGACCATGGACTTGACGATGCCGGAGATGGATGGCGTCGAGTGCGTCGAGCAATTGGTTTCCTTGAACGCCAACGTGCTGATCCTCGTCGTCTCGGCGCTGGCCGACAAGGCGACGGCCGTCGAGGCGATCGAGCGCGGCGCCAATGGTTTTCTGTGCAAGCCGTTCACGGACCGCCAGCTCAATGACGCGTTGGCCGAGCTCTTGTCGGAGGCATGACGTGCTCAAAGAAGCGGAAATCCGTACTTTCGTTCGCGGCGTGACGCATTACTTCGAGACCTCCACGCAGCAGGCGGCCAGCGTCGGCTCGCCCTATATCGTCATGGACGGCAAGCCCGGAGCTTACGACTATACCGGCATCATCGGCATTTCGGGAGCACGCGAGGGCATCGTCTATTTCACCGCGCCGCGCGGCATGTTGACCGTACTGCTGATGCGAATGCAAGAGACCGATACGAGCGACGCCAACATCATGGATCTCGTCGGCGAGGTTGCCAACACGATCTCGGGCAACGCGCGACGTGATTTCGGCCAGCACTTCGCGATCTCCGTGCCGACCGTCGTCGCGCACGATGCAGAGAAAGTTACAACTCCACATGTAAGATCCTTCGTGATTCCGATCAATTGGCGCACTCATTCGGCCAAACTCGTCGTCTGCTTACAATAATTCTGATTTTCCCTTGCAGTATCGCGTCGTTCGACGTTACATTTCCCAAGGGATTACCTTTCGGGTTCTCTCTCGTGTACCGGAACACCCACGCGCGAGCCGTGACCGACACGATGTGCAACGAGATCGCGTCGTGACCGAAGTTCACGTTTTACTCAGGCCGAGTGGCCGTCAATTAAGCCGAGGTTTGCCGATTTGACCGATTGAGCTGAGTCAAAAACCGAATGGAGGATCGAAGATGCGAGCATTACCGCTCCGTGCCGAGTCTAGATCTGCCGATTTTCTCGATTCACTGACTGCGTTCAGCAAACAGCATCGTGCCCAACGTTGGGAAGGCACGCTTGCCGAATATCTGACGGACATCGTGCCGTCCAATCCCGCCGCGTTCACGCGGACGAGCCACGAATATATCTGGGACATGTTGCTCTGGCATGGCCGAGAAACCCCGGGCACCGACGTGCAAAAGGCACGCGAGCTCTTCAAACGCGAACTGTTCGGTGTTGACGAGCCGCTGGCAAGGGTCGTAGATTACTTCAAGGCCGCCGCCGCCGGCTCCGATGTGGGCCGCCGACTGCTGCTCTTGTTGGGGCCGCCTTCGGGTGGCAAGTCGACGCTCGCGATCCTTCTCAAACGCGGCATCGAGGAATACAGCCGCACGGAGGAGGGGGCTTTGTACGCCGTCAAGGGTTCGCCGCTGCGCGAGTCGCCCTTGAATTTGATTCCGCTGAGCCTGCGCGCGGAATTTCGCGAGACGTATGGCGTCGACATCGCCGGTGAAGCGAGTCCCTGGGCGCGCGACTACGTCGATCGACAATGCGAGGGCGATTACCTGCGCGTGCCCGTGGAGCGGATCTTCCTCTCCGAGGCCTCCCGCTGCGGCATCGGTACTTATGCGCCGCATGACCCGTCGACAGCGGACATCGCGGACCTCGTGGGATCGGTCGATCTATCGAAGGTCGCCGAGATCGGCGACGAAGGCGATCCGCGCGCCTGGTCCTGGTCCGGCGCCGTCTACGCCGCGAGCCGCGGCATGCTCGAGATGATCGAGATCCTCAAGGTCAAGCGCGAGTTCCTCTATCTTCTCCTGACGATGACGCAGGAAAAGAACGTCAAAGTCGCGCGCTTTCCGCTGATTCACCTCGACGAAACCATCCTCGCGCACACCAATCTCGCCGAGTTCAACAACTTCCTGCAGGAGAAGGAAAACGAGGCGCTGCTCGACCGCATGGTGATCATCAAGGTGCCGTATGCGTTGTCCTATCGCGACGAGTCGCGGATCTACAAGAAACTGGTCTATGGAGCGCCGGCCTTTCGCAACACCCATCTCGACCCGCACGTGCTGCACCTCGCCGCCGTGTTCGCGATCCTGACGCGCCATACCAAGCCGGAGCGCGAGGGACTCGATCTGCCCAAGAAGGTGCGCATTTTCGCTGGTGAGGCGGTCGAGGGCTTTTCCGAAACCGAAGCGGTGCGCCTGCGCGCCGAATCACCCGACGAGGGACTCACGGGCGTGAGTCCTCGCTTCGTCATCAATGCCCTGTCAACGGCGATCACGCGCGGCAATTCGCGCAGCCTCACCAGCATGGAATTGCTGCTCGCGCTCAAGGATGCGATCGAAAACGACGCACGCATGGACGCCAAGCAGAAGAAACTCTGGTTCGACCATCTCGTCACGGCCCGCAAGGAATTCTACAACCGCTGGGTCAAGGAAGACGTGCACCGGGCGCTGTTCGCCTCGTTCCAGGACGAAGCCCAGCAGCTGCTCGAGAAATATCTGGACGAGATCGAGGCCTCGCTCGACCAGCGGCAGGTGACCGATCCGATGACCGGCGAGAACCGCGCGCCCGACGAGCGGTTCCTGCGCTCGGTCGAGGAAAAGATCAAGGTGTCCGAGTCCGGAAAACAGTCTTTCCGGCAGGAAGTGATCCGCAAGGCGATGGTGGCCTTCAAGGCCGGCGAGAAGTTCCACCTCGGCAGCCACGCGCGGGTCCGCGAGGCGATCGAGCAGTATTTATTCGAGGAAAGGCGCGACGTACTGCGACTGGTGACGTCGACGTCCAGACCCGACGACGATGCGCGCCAGAAAATCTCGGTCGTGCAGGAGCGTCTCGTCAAGGAATATGGCTATGACGAACACAGCGCGCACGAAGCGCTGAGCTACGTCACCACACTCCTATCGCAGGAGTAGGGCGGGTTCATGAATACTTCCGAACTAGATCATCCGGCCATCAACGGGTGGTATGAACTGTTTTCACGTGGCGCCCGCGACTGGTTGCGCCACAGCGACAAAATCCGCGACGCGGTGCGCGATCACCTGCCGCAAATCATCGCCGGATCGGACGTGATCAATCATGGTTCCCGGTCCGTGCAAGTTCCGGTGCGCATGTTGGAGCACTACCGTTTCCGGCTCCGTCCCGACGGTGAACCCTCGGGTGTGGGTCAGGGCAGTGCCAAACCCGGCGACGTGCTCGGCGAACCGAATCCCAGTGGTGCGGCCGGTCAAAAGGGCCCGGGAGGCCGCGGGCGCGGCGGACCCGAGCTGATGCTCGAATTCAAGGTCGACGATGTGATCGACTGGCTTTGGGAGGATATGCAGCTGCCGAATTTGCAGCCCAAGGTGGGTCCTTCGGATGAGACGCAATGGAAGCGCGAAGGCTGGGATCGTCGTGGCGCGCGCTCGCGCCTCGATCGCCGCCGCTCCCTCAAAGAATCCGTGAAGCGCCGGGCATCCGACCCCGGCGCGCTCGCCTTCACCGACGACGATCTGCGTTATCGGCAGCTCGCGCGCCGCCGCCAACCGAGTGTCCATGCGGTCGTATTCTTTCTGCTCGATGTCTCGGGCAGCATGACCGAGCGGGATCGTCAGCTGTCCAAGACGTTTTTCTTCTGGGTGGCTGCAGGTCTGCGCCGTGAGTATCAGTCCCTCGACATCGTGTTCGTCGCCCATACGACCGATGCCTGGGAATTCAACGAGGCCGATTTCTTCAAGGTCACGGGCACGGGAGGCACGGTCGCCTCGGTGGGACTCACGAAGGTCGCCGAGATCATCGCGGCCCGCTATGCTTCCAACGCACCCAACATCTATTTGTTCTATGCCTCCGATGGCGACAACGCTTCGGACGACGCCGCCGCAGCGCGCGCCGAATTGGCCCGCGTCACCGCCCGCGCACGCTACTCGGGCTACGTCGAGATCACGGCCGGTTCGCCGCGCATCACGATGACCGAGACGTCGCGAATCTTCCAGGACGTCGTCGGCAAGATCGGCGCCGGCGGGCGGTTCGTGATCGCGGGACCGGACGATGTGGCGACCGCGGTGCGGCACTTCTTCACAGCCGAGTCCCGTTCGGCCCAGGAGGCGTCCCCATGAGCCAGGACTGGCGTGGCCACGTTCCGCAGTTGGAGGATTTGGCGCGCAAACTTGGGTTGGACTGGTCGCCGGTGATCTTCGAGGCCGTGCCCGACAGTTTCATGACCGAGATCGCCGTCTATGGACTGCCCGTGCGCATGCCGCATTGGTCGTTCGGCGCCCGCTACATCTACCAGCTGGTGCAGCGACACATGGGCTACTCGCGTCTGTTCGAGGTGGTGTTCCCCGGTAATCCCGGTCACGCCTACCTCGCCGCGAGCAATGGTTTGTCGGACAACATCCTGGTTACCGCGCACGTGCTCGGGCACGCCGACTTTTCCAAGAACAACATGCTGTTCCGCCGCTGTCAGGAGCAGGGCGCCACGCACATCGTCGAACATGCTGCGAGCCACGCGCGGCAGATCGAGCGCAACATCGAGACCTATGGTCAGAATGCGGTCGAGCGCGTGCTCGACGCGGCGCTCGCGCTCGAGCAGTATGTCGACCTCGATCAAGCCCTGCGGCGCGAGCACTATCCGGAATATACCGCGACGGCAAAACCGCTGGTCGACGATGCATTTCGCGCCCGTTTCGCCGCCTTGGACGGCGCGCCGGTCGCGTGTGCGGCACGCAAGGCGCGGGCGCCCATACCGCCGCATCCGGAACGGGATCTGCTCTGGTTCATCGCGACCTATGCGCCGGAGATGGAGAGTTGGGAGCGGGATATTTTCCTCGCGGTTCGCGAGGAGTCCTTCTACTTCTACCCGGTCTACGCCACCCAGATCATGAACGAAGGCTGGGCGTCCTATTGGCATGCGCGTCTGCTGCGCGAGGCGGAGTTCATTCCGCAGCCGGCCTACCTCGATGCGATCAAGTGCCATTCCGATGTCGTCCGGCCGATCGCCGCGGGCGAGAAGAGCGCCCTGTCGGTGAACCCCTATCATCTGGGATTCACGCTCTGGGAAGATATCGTCGAGCGCCACGGCATCGATGCAGCGCGACGCATTCGTGCCGAGGACGACGATTTCAGTTTCCTGCGCAATTACCTGACCAAGGAGATCGCGGCGGACATGGGCTTGTTTCGCTACGAGGGTCAGTCGAACGGCCAATACAAGGTCGTCGGTGGCGACATCGAATCGGTGCGCGAAGGTCTCTTGCAGGGAAAATACAACTTCGGCGCACCGCGGGTCGCAGCCGTCGAGGTGCGCAGCGACGGCACGCTCGTGCTCGAGCACGATGCCAAGACCGACGGCCGCGGTCTCGACGTCGAGCGGACGCGTAAGGTTCTCGATTACGTCAAGAGCGTCTGGCGTCGTCCGGTGTTGCTGAAGACCGTCGATGGCGCCGCAAAGACCGTGGAGATCTGTGCGAGCACGGCCGTATAAGGCTCGAGCCCGAGTTGACGCGGCCTAGCGACGATAGCGCATCCGTGTACCGAGACGGACGGACAAGTCGATTTCCGCCGGAGCGAGCGCCGCCGGAAAGTAAACCCCGGAGATGTGCGCGCCATGCAGGCTCGCGCCTTCGAGCCCGCAGGTGCGCAAGTCCAGGCCGCGCAGATCGGCATGCCGGAAATAACAATCCGTGAAGTCCAGGTGAGCGCAGTCGAAACCGCGCAGATCCGCGCCGCGGAAGTCACAGGCACGCAGATCATGAGGCGCCGCGCCGTTGCGCTGGCGGTTGAACTCATCGACCCGCCCGTCGCGCAAGGCCTGGTAGAGCGGATCGGCGGGCTGGCGTAATTTTGCCTCGGGCATCGTCGCAGTATACACGCTGGCATGGGGGACGCAGATCCGCGAGAATCCCTCAGGCTCCCTTCGCTCAGCTGAGGAAACTCGATGTCATATGATGTCGCCATCGTCGGTGCCGGCATCGTCGGGCTCGCGCATGCTCTGGCCGCCGCACGGCAGGGGCTGCGCGCGGTCGTGATCGATCGTGACGAGCGCGCGGTCGGCGCCTCGATCCGCAATTTCGGCTTCGTCACCGTGTCCGGCCAACAAGACGGTGACTGTTGGCGACGCGCGATGCGCTCGCGCGACATCTGGGCGGAGGTGGCACCGCAGGCGGGGATTGCCATCCTGCATTCCGGGCTCGTCGTGGTCGCACGCCGCCCCGAGGCCGCAGCCGTGCTCGAAGCCTTTTGTCGCACCTCGATGGGCGAGGCCTGCGTGCTCGAGAGCGCGGCCGAAGCACGGCGCCGATCGCCCTATCTCGAAGGGGAGATCGCAGCCGCGATGTTCAGTCCGCACGAGCTGCGCGTCGAATCGCGCGAGGCGATCCCGACGCTGGCCGCGTGGCTTGCCGAACGCCATGGCGTCGAGTTTCTGCGCCGCACGGCCGTGCTCGGCGTCGCGACGGGTCGGCTCGAAACGACCGCCGGCATCGTGACGGCGCGGACGATCGTGCTGTGTCCCGGCGATGACCTGGCGACGCTCTATGGCGAGCGACTCGCCCGCTTCGGGGTGCAGCGCGCAAAGTTGCAGATGCTGCGCTTGATGCCGAGGAAGCCCCTGCATTTGGGTGCCGCCGTGATGAGCGATCTGTCGCTCGGACGATATCTCGGCTTCGCAGAATTGCCCGAGGCCACGGCTTTGCGCGCGCGCCTGCAGCACGAGCAGCCCGCGCATCTCGCCGCGGGCGTGCATCTGATCGCCGTCCAGTCGGCCGATGGATCCTTGGTCGTCGGCGATACTCACCAGTACGGGCATACGCTGGACCCGTTCGCGGACGAGCGCTGCGACGATCTCGTGCTCGAGGAGTTGCAGGCCGTGATCCCCTCCTTGGACTACTCGGTCGTGGCGCGCTGGATCGGCACCTATGCCTCGCTCGATGACCGCCTGGTGTTGCTCGATGAACCGGCGCCGGGGGTGCGCCTCGTCGTCGTGACCAGCGGCACGGGCGCCTCGACCGCGTTCGCGATCGCCGAGGAGACGATCGCGGCGCTCGCCTGATCGGGCCGGCCCAGCCGGGCGGCCTCAAGCGCAGTCGGCGAGTTTCTCGGCGAGTTTTTCGTGCTGAACCGTCGGGTCGAGCGCGAACAGCGGTTCTTCAGGAGCGATTTGCCGGCCCATCGCGGCGATCTTCTCCCATTCGGGTGTCGCCTGGTAATTCGGTTGCTGCGCAAGTCTGCGGGCTGCGTCGATGAATCCCTGGCGGTTGGTTGCCGCCGTGGAGTGATACAACTCCATGAGCTTGACGCGCAGGTCGATGCGGTCGGGCTCGCGTTCGATCGCGCTGCGCAGCACGTCGACGACATTGACGCGCCGCTCCTTGAAGGCGACCTGGTCGTGCAGTCCGCTCGGCATGGTGACGTGCGTCTCCGAATTCTCCAGATCCATGCTCGGGCTCTCGAACTCGACTTCGTCGCGCTTCGGCAATTCCAAGGTCGGATCGTAGGTGCCGATCGCCGTCAGTGCGACCGTCACGGTCGTCTCGCCGGCGCGCTCGTGCTCGTCGGCTTCCTCCGCGAATTCTTCCGGGGTGATCACGCGGCAGCGCGCGGTGTCGCCCTCGAGGATGGTTTCGACGCCTGCATCCTCGTCGCGCAAGATCTGCGAGCGCGGGGGCGGGCGGTAGAACGGCTGCGCCTCGACGGCAGCGGGGATCTCGCGCTCCGGCCGCTCGGGCTGCGGTTGGCTGCCAAGCGAGGGCTTGAAGCCGGCGTAGCGATCGGCCGGTTCGGTGCCGAACGCGTCAGCCGATTTTTCCTCGGCGCGGCGGCGATAGCGCCGATAGGCAAAGCCGATCGCGGCGGCGAGCAGCACGAAGGCGCCGGCGATCAGTCCGCCGTGCGACTGCTTCGCGGCCGGCGCATCGCCGGCCGTCTCTACGGCGATCGGTGTGGCCTCGCTGGTCACGGCTGGGGCTGCGTCAGTATTCGCCTCGGCCACCGGTGTCGGCATCGACTTCGCCGGCGGCGCCGCATTGACCCAGGGTGAGGGAGCGGACGTCGGCGCGGAACTCGCGACCGGCACGGCCGCACTCGGCGCCGACACGGGCGCGGATGCGCCGTGCTGTTCCTGTTGGCGTTTCAGATCGGCCAGTCCCTGCTGCAGGGCGTCGATCCGATTCGTGAGATCTTTGATCGTCTCGGCGTCGGCACCGCGTGCTTCAGTCGCGACCAGGCTGCCGGCGGCCGCATGCCAGGCGAGCATCTGCGCGTGGACCTCGAGACTCGCCGCCCGCTCCGGAATCGCCGCAATGACGGCGCTCGAGGGGATCGTCAGGACGGCGCCGACGCGCAGGCGGTTGATGTTGCCGCTGAATGCATCCGGATTCGCGTGGAAGATCGCGACCATCGTCTTCAGCAGTTCCGACTCGGTCTTTGCACCGCTGCGGCGCGCGACCGCGCCGAGGGTATCGCGGCGCGCGACGACGTAGGGTTCACCGCCCGTCGAGGGTTTGCCCGGCAGCGGCGCGGACGGCGTCGACGCGGCCGAAGGCGTTGCCGCTAAACGATGCATCACGGGGCTCGAGGCGAGAGGCGCGGCGGCGACGCGCAGCGGTTCATCGCGCGGCAGGTCGGACGCGGGCTCAGGTAAGCGGCTTGCGCTCGAGGCCGAGATCGCGGGATCGAGCAGCAGGGTGTATTCGCGGACCAACTCGCCCGTCGACCAGCGCAAGTCGACCAACAAACTCACGAGGGGTTCGGTGAAAGCGTCGGTGGAGCGCACCAGCAGCACCGGCCGGCCGAATTTATCTTGACCGACTTTGAAATTGGCCGTGCCGAGGAAGGCGGGGCGGTCGGCGCCGTAGCGTTGAAAAGTATCCCGGTTCGCAATCGCCGCACGTAGGTTGCTGAGCTCTTCGGGTGTCGCGCCGACGATGTCGATTTGCGCGGCGAGTGGTTCGTTCAGCGCGGAAGTGACGTGCAACTCACCCAAGCCGAGTGCTTGCGCGCTCCCTGACAATGCGATGGCCGGCAACCAGAGCAAGTTGTGGACTTTTCGTGACATCGGCTAATGCTATGCGACAAAATCCCCCTGGGGAACAAGGGACTGCCGAGACTTCGACGGAGTTCACGCATCCGGCTAGATTACGTCCGATGGGCGCTGTGACGGGCTCCTCAGAGCTTGCTGGCGCGCCAATAATTGGTGGCTGCCGCGACCCCGCTGCCGGGCTCCACCGAGATCCCACAATCGAGCATCGCCATTTCGGCGCCGGCGATCGCGCCGAGCAACATGAGCTCGTTGAGATCGCCGAGATGACCGATACGGAACAGCTTGCCGGCGAGGCGCGCAAGCCCTGCGCCCAGCGAGAGGTTGTAGCGTGCGAACGCATGGCGAATGAGCGCGGCGCCGTCGGTGTCGGGCGGAACGAGGATCGCGGATACCGTATCCGAATAGTTGTGCGGATCGCGCGCGCATAGCGCGAGGCGCCAGCCCTCGAGCACGGCGGCGCGCACGCCGGCGGCGAGACGGCGGTGGCGCGCAAACACGTTCTCGAGACCTTCCTCGGCGAGCATCGCGAGCGCTTCGCGCAGACCGTAGAGCAGCGGGATCGGCGGCGTGTACGGGAAATAGCCGCTGGCGTTCGACTTCACCATGTCCTGATAGTCGAAATAGCAGCGCCGGCTCTTGCTCGTTTGTGCGGCCGCGAGCGCCTTCTCGCTGACGCAGGTGACGCCGAGGCCCGCAGGCAGCATCAGACCTTTCTGCGAGCCGCTGACGCAGACGTCGACGCCCCACTCGTCCATGCGGAAGTCGATGCTCGCGAGCGCGCTCACTGAATCGACCAGGAGCAGTGCGGGGTGAGCGGCGGCATCGAGTGCCTGGCGCAGGGCGGCGACGTCGCTCGTGACGCCGGTTGCTGTCTCGTTCTGGCAGATCAGCACCGCCTTGATGCGATGGGCGCGATCCGCGGCCAACGCGTCGGCATAACGCTCGATTGGTGCCGCATCGCCCCACTCGGCTTCGAGGATCTGCACTTCGAAGCCGAGGCGCTGCGCCATGTCGATCCACAAGTGGCTGAATTGGCCGAAGCGCGCGGCGAGCACGAGATCGCCGGGACTGAGGCAGTTCGTCAGTCCCGCTTCCCAACAGGCCGTACCCGAGGCGGGAAAGATGATCGGTGTCGCTCGCGTGGTCTTGAAGATGGGTTTCAATCCCTCGATGCAGCTGCGCGCCAGCGCCGGAAAGGCGGCCGAGCGATGATCTTCCATCGGCACGTGCATCGCGCGCAGGATCCGGTCCGGCACATTGGAAGGCCCCGGGACGAACAGAAAATTCCGACCAGCCATCACGACTCCTTAAAATCCGAACCAAGTGAGCAGCCGCGTGCGCCGCGGCGGCGGCGCGTGTCAGGCAGCGCGCAAGGCCTCGGCAACCGGTATCCGGGCCGCGCGCACCGCGGGAAAAAAGCCACCCAACAGACCGATGATGCATGCCCAGACGATTCCTGTCACGATCAGCGTTCGTGTCACGGTGAGTTTGAAGACGACTTGGGCGAACGCGCCACCGAGCGTACTCACGCTGTGGCCGTTGAAAAACACCCAGGCGAGCGCCGCGCCGAGCAGTCCGCCGAGCAGCGACAGCAACAGCGCCTCGATCAACACTGAAATGACGATGGGCACGCCGCCGAAGCCGATCGCGCGCAGCGTCGCGATCTCGAGCGAGCGCGTCGCAACCGCCGAATACATGCTGTTGAGTGCACCGAACATTGCGCCGATCGCCATGATCGCCGCGACCGTCGTGCCGACGACCTTGAGCGTCTTGGACAAGTCCTTCGATTGCGCCGCGTAGTAGTCCGGCTCGCGCTGCACGTCGACCTTGAGCCGCGGATCGGTCGTGAGCGCGTCCTTGAATGCGTCGAACGCCGCCGCCGACTCGAGCAGGCCGATCGCCGAACTGTAGCCCGTGCGTTCGATCGCCGAGGCGACCGTATCGACGTCGGCGAGCAACTCGCTCTCATGCACGTCGCCATCGCTCGTGAACACGCCCGTGACGGTCCAATCGGCATTGCGCAGCCGCAAGATGCTGCCCGCCGTGAGACCGCGGAACTGCCGGGCGGCGCCCGCACCCGCGATGAGCTCGCGCACCGCGGGCTGGAACATGCGGCCCGAGACGAGATGGATTTCGGGGCGCACGGTCAGCAGCTTCGCGCCGACGCCGCGCAGCGTCACGTTCGCATCCGTGCCGGTATCGATCTTCGGCACGTTGGCGACCGTGACGAGTTCGTTCGAGAGCGCGGGCTTGCCGAGCGAGTCCTTGACGAGTCCCGGCGCGCTCGCGATGACGTCGATGTCTTCGCGCGTCAGGTTGCTGTTGAGCTCCACATCGGAGCCGCCGCGCAAAATGATCACGCGGTCGGCGCGGCCGCTGTCGGCGAGCGTGTGCTGAAAGCCGACGCCCATCGCGAGCACCGAGACCAGCACGGCGACGACGCCGGCGATGCCGATCACGATCACGCTCGAGGCGCCGAAGCGCTGCGGCAGCGTCTGCAGATTCATCCAGGTCACGGCGGCCAGTTGTTTGAACATCGCAGGCTCTCCGGGGTGGGCGTCAGTGCTGCGCCGCGAGCGCGTCGATGATGTTGAGGCGCACGGCGCGCACCGCGGGCGGAATCCCGACGATCAGCGCGAGCAGCACCGCGACGCCGAAGCCCGGCACCAATCCGGCGGGCGAGAGGTCCACGCCCTGCAGCGCATTCTTGATCCCCGGCAGTGCGACATAGCTCAAGCCCAAGCCAATCACTGCGCCCATCCCGCAGAGTAACAGCGACTCGGCGACAACGAGCCCCAAGATCGTGCCATTGCCGAAACCGAGCGTCTTCAGGACGGCGAGTTCCGGGATGCGTTCGCGCACCGATTGCATCATGGTGTTGCCGGTCAGGAACAGCAGCGTGAAGAACACCGCCCCCAAGATCGCGTGCAGCACGAATCCTATGTCGCCGAGTTGCTTGATGAAGGCGAGCGCAAAATCCTTCGCGGGCTGCGTCTTGGTCTCGTTGGCCGAGTTGGCAAACAGCGCATCGATCTTGTTCGACACGGCCGCGGACTGCGCGGGATCCGCCACCCGTTCCTCGAACCAGCCGACGTTGCCTTTGCCGAAGTTGCGGCCCTCGTCGAACATCTCGTAGTGAAACAGGAAGGTCGCGGCCTGCGCGCTGGCCTGCGACGGGTCCTTGGTGTCGAACACGCCGACGATGTCGAAGGTCCAATCGAGCGAGCCGTCCTTCTGGGTCCAGATCGTCGAATGCACCGGGACCTTGTCACCGATCTTCCAACCATATTTCTTCAAGAGCGCGCTGTTTGCGAGCCCGCCGGTGCGCGTGTTGCGAAATGCCCGCATCTGGTCATCGGCGATCACGAAGTCGTCATTGTAAACGGTGAAATACGAGTCGGTGTCGATCGGCAGGGCGAACACGAAATTCTTCGCCTCTTGATAATAGCCGCCGAACCACGAGAGCCACGTGACCGCCGCGACACCGGGCACGCTCTTGATCTCCTGCACGTCGGCGTAGGGCAGCGAGAACGTGATCGAATACTTGTTGATCGTGATGAGTCGATCGGCGCCCGATGCGCCGCCGCTGGGATGCGAGAACGCGTAGTCGACGGTCTCGAGCAGGCCGAACAGCAGGAAGGCGACCACGACCGACAACAGCGTGAAGATCGTGCGGGTCTTCTTGCGCCACAGCGTCGCCCAGAGGAGCGGAAAGAATTTCACTCAAGCCTCCGCGAGCGCGCCCTTGTCCATGTGCAGCTGACGGCTAGCGAACTCCGCGGCCTTCGGGTCGTGCGTGACCATGACGATGCTCTTGCCGTAGTCGCGGTTCAGCATCTGCAGCAGGTGCAAGACCTCGTCCGCGGATTTACGGTCGAGGTCGCCCGTGGGTTCGTCGCAGACGAGCAGGGTGGGATCGGCGACCAGCGCGCGGGCGATCGCGACGCGTTGCGCCTGACCGCCCGACAATTCGTTCGGTTTGTGCTTGGCCCGGTCGGCAATGCCGACCAGGCTGAGCGCGGCGAGCGCGTTGGCGCGGCGTTTGGCGGCGGGGAGTTTCGTCAGCAACAGCGGCAGCTCGACGTTGCGCTGGGCGCTCAGCATGGGCATGAGATTGTAGAACTGAAACACGAAACCGACGTGGTTCGCGCGCCAATGCGACAGCGCGCCGCCGCCGAGACGGTCGAGGCGCTCGCCCGCGACCGTGATCTCGCCGCTCGTGGGTTTGTCGAGGCCGCCGATCAGGTTCAGCAACGTGGTCTTGCCGGAGCCGCTCGGCCCCATCAGCGCGACGAAATCGCCCTTCGGGATGTCGAGCGACAGGCCTTCGAGCACATGCACGCTTTGTTTGCCGCGCGTGTAGCGCTTGGCGACATTGCGCAGAGATACGATCGTTTCGCTCATGGAGCTCCCTGCTCGATACGAACGGTCATGCCGTTCTTTAATATTCCCGGATCCGCCACGGCGACTCGTTCGCCGGCTGCGACTCCGGACAGCACCCTGATCCGCGCACCGTCCGCCGTCCCCAATTTGACGGCGCGCCGCTCGAGCGTGTCACCGTGCAGCACGTAGAGCACGCCCGTATCACCCGAGACTTCGACGGCCCCCTTCGGCAGGCTGACGCCGCCCGCGGCGACCGCCGACCCGCTGTCGGCGGCGCTTTTGGCGCCCTCGTCCAAGAATGCCACACGCACGCCCATTTCGGGGAGAATGCGCGGATCCTTTTGATCGATGCTGATCCGCACCGTGACCGTGCCCTTGCTGCGATCGGCGGTCGGGATCACGGCGATCACG
>Ga0116230_10001061_pt1 | contig 25429 bp, 21 predicted proteins | sample S1TSphfallax_3_FD_88678 | JGI IMG/M metagenome (GOLD analysis project Ga0116230, IMG submission 88678) | Host-associated microbial communities from peat moss isolated from Minnesota, USA - S1T2_Fd - Sphagnum fallax MG | ecosystem: Host-associated > Plants > Peat moss > Unclassified | place... | reverse complement strand
TACGGTGTTGCCAGGCGGGCGCATTCAATTGCGACCAATGATGCAGGGCTTCGCCCCAGCGATCCGGGATCTCCGAGAGCAGGGAGATCCGCGTGCGCACGTCCTCACTGCGCTTGTTGTCGTGCGTCGACGTGGCGAGCAGATTGCGTGGCCAGTGTTCGCTGAGGTAATGACAGAATTCATGGAATTTTTCGGTCGAAATTCCGATCAGCGACGCCTGCGCGCCGACTTCGTTACAGGACACCAGGCGATCGAAGCAATAGAAGGTTGTGTCCTCGACGCCCTTGGCCATGACCGCGGGGGATAGTTGCTGCCAGCCTGCGACGAATGCCGCCTGCGCTTCGTCCAATTGCGGCGTCGTCAGGACCTGCGCGAGAAAGTCGAACGCCGGTGGGTCGACCTCGGGGGCATTGACGCGTGCCGCCTGCACCGTCTCGAGCAATAGTCGCGCGCAGCCGTCGCCGAGTTGACCGCATGTCCGGTAGGTCCGATAGACCGACAGGGCGGTGGTCACGCGGGCGAGCGCCTCGCGCAGCTGATGGCGGCTGAGGTCGCGGCTGTGCCAGTCTCGCTGCGCGAGGGAGTACGCCGCGTCGGTGAGCCGCTCGAGGTCTGCATCGAACGTGGACTCGATGATTTGTCGCTTTTTTTCGCGCACGAGCGCCGGGAAGTTGACCGAATGGCCTGTGAAATCGGCGTAGAGCGCGGTCAGCGCGTCGGTGCGCTGGTCGTCCATCCAGAGGCGGTTGACCTTCGCGAGGAATTCGTAGCCGACCGTGCCGTCGATCGGCCAATCCTTCGGAAGTCGTTCCTCGTTCTCCAGGATCTTTTCGACGTAGATCCGTCCCGCGGGAAGCAGGTCGCGCAGGCGTTCCAAGTATTCGCGCGGATCACGCAAGCCGTCCGGATGATCCACCCGCAGCCCATCGAGATCACCGGCGGCAATCATCGCAGCGACGCGCCGATGGACGGCGTCGAACACGACCGGCAGCTCGGTTCGCAAACCGACCAGGCCGCTCACGTCGAAGAAACGTCGGTAGTTGCACAATTCGCCCGCGAGCTTCCAGCCATGCAAGGCGTAGAACTGGGGAGCGAGTACGCGGTCCAGGCGGTCCGGATCCTCGTTGACGCGCTCGACCATGTCGGCCAACTCTCCGTTCTCTCGCGCTTGACCCAGAATCGCGAGTGCGCGCGCCTGGAGCCTCCAGTAGTTGGCGCGTTCCTCGGCGACCGGGGACGCTGCGAGGCTCAGAGCCGCCAGTTGCAGGAAACAGGGATCGCGTTCCCAGGGACCCCCGAGCAGGGCGCCCCAACCGGCTGCGGAGATCGGACAACTATTGACGAAGTGCCTGACCCGCGGGCGTCCTTCCTCGAGGGCAACGAACAGATCGCCGGCGGCCAACACCTGACCATAGGGTTTCGCAAGGATTGGCAGATGCAGACGCCAGGACTCGTCCCGGCCGCGCCGAATGTCGAAGAAATCGGCATACTCGCTGTAAGGCCCGTGGCACAAGACGTCGTCCCACCAGAAATTGTCGGCGACCGCCGCCATGTGGTTCGGCACCACGTCGAGCAGGATGCGCAGGCCCTGCGCCTTCGCTGCGGTCACGAATGCGGACCACGCGGGTTCGCCGCCGAGATCGGCGCTGACCCGGTCCGGGTTCGTGACGTCGTAACCGTGCTGACTACCGGCACCGGCCTGCAGACAGGGAGACAGATAGACGTGGCTGATCCCGAGGGACACCAGATACGGCAGGGCGTTCGCCGCGGCGCTGAGAGGGAACCCCTGGTGCAGTTGGAGGCGGTAGCTGCCGGTCCAGCTACCGGTCATGATCTTCTGGCGTCATCGAGCATCGATTCACGATTGCATCGCCGGGCAGAGACGGTCTGCGGGAAGGAGCGCCAAATTCACGTAGGGTGATTCCGACGGCGGCTCGATTCGCTCAGCGCCCTTCCTCCTTGGTCGTCTTGATCGCATTCAAAATGGCGTGCGCATCCGCCGGCTTCGTAAGGTCGGAAACCTGCTCGTCGATCGGCGCCCTCATCCGTGTGAGTCCGCGCCGCAACTCGTCGACGAGTTGCAGAGTCTTCGTGACCTTCTGCTCGGTGAGCATGTTGATCTGCAGGTCGAGGTGGGCCCGATGCTCCGCAATTTTCTCCATGCGGCTTTGTCGGATCAGAACCGCCACGGTGAGCAGCAGGGCATTGCTGCTCACCAACCCCTGCAGCCAGGGGAACGGCGGCTCATCGACGTGGCGCCAGCCCTGGCGGGCGCCCCAGGCGTTGGCCCCGGTCCACACCGCGATGAAGACGACCACGAACACGAAATAGGCGGGGCTGCCGAAGAATCCACTGACGCGTTCGATCCAGAGCCGCAGTCCCGAGATCGCGGCGTCCTCACGCCGGTCCATGCGCCTCAGCAGATCGAGGTTGTCCTTCGCTGTCGTCGACAATTCACCGGGTTCGGATTCGGGGCCGGGTTTCGGGACGGCTTCGGGTTCCAGCGCTTCGGCGTTCATGGCGTGCGAACGGTGCACGGGGTGTGCCATGCGTAAGCGGGTTCGGCGGGGCAGCAGGCGCGCAGCAAAGCGCAATTCGGGCCTCGCCGAGGAAAGAATTTACGATTTTCGAGTGTAAAGCTTGCGCTACGCAGGAATCGTCCGACAGCGATTTCCACCGTGGTCTGTCAGCATGAACGTCGCAGCGCACTAAACTCGCTGGCGACTGCGGGAGGACTACACGAATATGGCAGACGACCTACACGAAGTGAATCCGGCCGAGGCGATCCTGGCAACACCCGATCTGGCCCATGCCGTCAGGACCGAGTCCTTCAAGCTCTTCCTGGACCAGATCCCGATTGCCCTCGTAATCGCCGAACTGAAGGACGCCGAGGTCATCATTTATGCGAACCCCGAGTTCGAGAATGTAACCGGGCAGTCGATCGAGAGCGTGCTCGGGCGACCGTGGGACGCGCTTGCCGACCGTACCGTTCCCGTCCGCGGTGCCGACGGCGCGTCGGCCGCGAGCATCGATGCGGCGATCGTCGAGTCCAAGGATTTCGTCGGAACTTTCAAGCTCGAACGCGACCATCCCGGGGCGGCGGTCATCGACGTCTATTCGAACGTGATCAACGACAACGACGGGACGCCCTCCTACCGCCTGGCGGCCTTCGTCGACGTCGGCCGTCATCCGGCGCAGCGTCGCGAGGAGTACGAGCAGCGCCTTCGCGAAAAGGACATCTTGTTGTTCGAGATCCAACATCGGGTGAAGAACAATCTGCAACTGGTCATGGCCTTGATGCGCATGGAGATCCGCAATGCGCAGGGACGGGAGGCCGCGGCGCCGTTCGAGCGCCTCGCGGGCCGCATCGAGGCCGTACAGGTGCTGTACGCGCTGCTCGCGAAACACCAGGGCGAAGAGGAGGTCGATCTCGGCGCCTACCTCAGTGAGATCGCCGCGGCCGTGTTGCGCTCGCACGGCATCGAAGGGATCCGTCTGGAGTTGCAGGTCGATACCTACCCGGTGTCCGTCAACGTCGCCATGCCCGCGGGATTGGTCGTCAACGAGTTGCTGACCAATGCGCTCAAACATGCCTTCGTGGGCCGCTCCAGCGGGATCATCCGTCTGCAGAGTTTGGCGGACAGGGAGGGCTGCCGCGTCGTCGTGTCCGACGATGGCGTCGGCATGCCTGCGGACGTCGTCTGGCCGGAGCCGGGCAGACTCAGCGCCTTGATCGTGCAGTCGCTGCGCGAAAATGCCCGGGCAGACATTCAGATCGAATCCCGGCCCGGCCGTGGATTCCAGGTCGCAATCACGTTTCGGCGCTCGCACGTGCTCCCCACGCGCACCAACTGAGCGCTTGCTTGTCAGCGCTCTCTGGCGCGCCTTCGGGATTCTTTCCGATCGCGGTCGGCGATCGGAGCCTGGACTATGTGCGCCATGAGCCATAAGCCCAGTTTTCTACCGGCGGCCTTGAGCGGCGATCGGGTCGAGTTCGACAGTCGCGCGGGCAGGCTGAGTGCCTATGTGGCAGGGACGGGTCCTCCGCTGCTCTTGATCCACAGCATCAACGCCGTGGCCTCGGCTGCCGAGGTTCGGCCTCTCTACGAGCATTACGCGACACGCCGGACCGTGGTTGCCGTCGATCTACCCGGCTACGGATTCTCCGAGCGCAGCGATCGGGTCTACAGTCCGCGGCTCATGACCGACGCGTTGCATGCCGTGATCGATCGCATTCATGCGCGCGTCGCGCAGGGACCCGTGGACGCGCTCGCCCTGTCCTTGTCCTCGGAATTCCTCGCCCGAGCGGCCTGGGAAAAACCAGGCTCGTTTCGCAGCCTTGCATTCGTAAGTCCGACGGGCCTCAACGGCGCCCGACCGTATCGCGGAAAAAGCGGCAGCACGCGCGCGCTACCGGGCGCCCACGCCCTGCTACGCGGCCCCGGCTGGGGCCGCTGGCTGTTTCGGCTGCTGACGCGTCCGGGCGTGATTCGCTATTTTTTGCGCCGCACTTGGGGCCGTGCGCAGATCGACGAGCGCCTGCGCCGATACAATCTGCTGACCGCACGGCAACCCGGCGCCCACTATGCTCCCCTGTATTTTCTGTCGGGCGGTCTGTTCAGCGGGGACATCGACCGCCTCTATGAGTCGATCACGCCGCCGGTCTGGATGTCCCGGGGCACGCGCGGTGATTTTACCGAGTATCGTCAGGAGGCTCTCGTGCGAGCGCGCCGCAACTGGCGTTTCGGCGTCTTCACGGCTGGCGCCCTGCCGTTCTTCGAAGTGCCCGCGCAATTCTGCGCCGCCTACGACGAATTCCTCGCCGAGCGCGCGGTCCACCCGGGCTTCGATCGCGCGCCTGCGGCGCGTTCAAGTCTTCGGCTTGCTGCCGATCGCCCCGATCGTGCGCCGCCGGGTATCCATGAGCTTCAAGATCAACGGAGTGAGAATCAACTGCATGGCCAACTCCATCTTGCCGCCCGGACAGACGATGATGTTGGGCCGTGACATGAAGGAATCGTGGATCATCGACAACAGATACGGAAAATCGATGCCCTTGGGATTGGCGAAACGGATCACCACGAAACTCTCGTCGGCGGCGGGGATGTAGCGCGCCGTGAACGGGTTCGACGTGTCGACGGTGGGGACCCGCTGGAAGTTGATGTGCGTCTCGGAGAATTGCGGACAAATATAATTGACGTAATCCGGCATGCGCCGCAGGATCGTATCGACGACCGCTTCCTTCGAGTAACCGCGGGTTTCCTTGTCGCGGATCAGCTTTTGAATCCATTCCAGATTGATGATGGGTACGACGCCGATCGTCAAATCCGCGTGTTTCGCGACGTTGACCTCGGGGGTCACGACGGCACCATGCAGACCCTCGTAGAACAGCAGGTCGGTGCCGTCGGGGATCGGTTCCCAAGCCGTGAACGTGCCCGGCGGTTGTTTGTAGGGTTCCGCTTCCTTTTCGTTGTGCAAATAGTGCCTGACGCGCCCGGAGCCTGTTTCACCATAAGTGCGAAACAGGTCCTCGAGCTCCTTGAACAGGTTGTTGTCGGGCCCGAAGTGGCTGAAGTGGTTGTCACCGCGCGCGGTCGCCTCGGCGAGCTTGACCTTCATCTCGTTGCGATCGTAACGGTGAAAGGAATCGCCTTCGACGAGGGCCGCATTGATCTTCTCGCGCCGGAAAATCCAGTTGAACGTGCGGGTCACGGAAGTCGTTCCCGCGCCAGAGGAGCCGGTGACGGCGATGATGGGATGCTTTGCGGACATTGGAACCTCTACTGAACTCTAGTTTTGCAAGAACAACGAACGTTCCTTGAACAGCGGCGAGCTGTAGGAACGGTCGAGGCCCTGGTCGTGTTCCAGGTGATATTGCTCGAGACGTTCGACCTCGTTTTTTGCACCGAGGATCACGGGCACCCGCTGATGCAGGGACTCCGGGACGACGTCGAGCATGCGCATGCGGCCCGTGGAGACCGCTCCTCCGGCCTGTTCGACGAGCATCGCCATCGGATTGGCCTCGTACAACAATCGCAGGCGTCCCGGCTTGGTCGGATCCTTCGTATCCTTCGGATACATGAACAGACCGCCGCGGATCAGGATGCGGTGGACCTCGGCCACGAGCGAGGCGATCCATCGCATGTTGAAGTCCTTGCCGCGCACGCTGTTGCGTCCCGCGAGGCATTCGACGACGTAACGCTTGACCGGCGGCTCCCAAAAACGCTCGTTCGACACGTTGATCGCAAACTCCGAGGCATCCTCCGCAATGCGCAGATTGGGATGGGTCAGTATGAACTCGCCCATACCGCGATCGAGCGTGAAACCCTGGACTCCCCGGCCGATGGTGAGCACCAGCATGGTCGTTGCGCCGTAAATCGCGTAACCGGCGCACACTTGTTTGACTCCCGGCTGCAGGAAGCATGCCGTCGTCGGCGGGTCGGTGCCCAAGGGAGCGCGCAGGACGGAGAAGATGCTGCCGACCGGCGCGTTGATGTCGATGTTGCTGGAGCCGTCGAGCGGATCGAAGGCGAGCAAATAGCGCCCGCGCGGGTACTCCGGCGGGATATGGTAGGGTTCGTCGAGTTCCTCGGAGACCATCCCGGCGAGATGTCCGCCGTACTCGCTCGTGGACAGGAAGATCTCGTTCGAGATCACGTCGAGTTTCTGCTGAGTCTCGCCCTGGACGTTCGTGGCCTGTGCGGAGCCATGGGCGCCGGCGAGCGCCCCTTTACCGACGATGTAGCTGATGCGCTTGCACGCGAGGCGGATGTAATTGAGCAGGGCGGTGAAGTCGCCTGTCGCGGCCGGAAAGCGCCGCTGCTCTTCGATGATGTATTCGGTGATCGTTTTTTCTCGAGTGCCCATATTTCCCCCGCCGAGCCCCTGAATGATGATTCCCAACGCGCCTCAAGCGCAGATCGTAGCCTCTCTCAACCTCGCTTCGATGCTCTGGATGTCCAATACCGTCCCTTCGACCAGCATAGCAGGCGGATGCGTCAGAGGTCTCGCACTCGACCCGAGAGTCGGCAACAGCAGATCCGCCGCCGAAAAATCCTCCGCCCGTGTCCAATAACTGGGCGTGACGATCGTGAACAGACCGGCCGCCTTCGCCGAGCGCAGTCCGTTCGCGGAGTCCTCGAGCGCGACGCAGTCGCAGGCCCGGAGCCCCAGCCTGCGCAGCACGTCCAGGTAGATGTCGGGCGCCGGCTTCTTGCGCGGCACGTCATCGCCTGCGCCAATCGCCTGGAACCAACTCAGCGCATCCGGGCCCAAGGTCGTCTGTAAAAGACAGGCGACGTTCTGGGCACTCGTCGTCGTCGCGATCGCGAGTGCGACGCCGGCCTCCCGTGCCTCGCGCAACAGCCGTTCCACGCCGTCACGCAGCGGCACGCCGCCCGATTCGATGATCTGCACGTAGCGCTGCGTCTTGGCGGCATGCAAGGCTGGAATTTGCGCGATGACCGCCGCACGGCGATCGGCCGGGAGATCGAGCGTGTTCACGTAGGTGGCGATGCGCTCCTTCCCGCCGGTGGTCAGCAGGAGCTCGGCATACTGCGGCTTGCTCCAATTCCAGTCCAAGCCGTGCTGCGCGAAGGCTTCGTTGAAGGCGCTACGATGGGCTTCCTCGGTGTCCGCGAGCGTCCCGTCCACGTCGAAGATGAGCGCCTTCAGCCTCATCCGAAGATGCGGCTCGCGCGGATATCGTCCCCCTCTATCGTCATCAGATCGTCGCGGGAAAGTTGGGTGTTCGACTGCGCGAACAAGCGGTTTGCCTGACGCAGCCGCGCGCGGTCCAGCGCATTGCGAACGGAGCGGGCGTTGGCGAAATGCGGTTGCACCATGCGCAGGGGAATGTATTCCCGGAGCGCTTCGAGGCCGGATGGGCTCAGGCGATATTGCATTTGGTCCAGCATCGTTCCTGCGATCAGCTCCAATTCCTCTGACGAATAATCCGGGAACTCAATGTGGTGCGCGATACGCGACGAGAGTCCCGGATTCGACTGGAAAAACGTATCCATGCGGTCACGATAGCCCGCCAGGATCACCACCAGATCGTCCCTTTGATTCTCCATGACTTGCAGGAGAATCTCAATGGCCTCCTGCCCGTAGTCTCGTTCGTTCTCGGGCCGGTACAGGTAATAGGCTTCGTCTATGAACAAAACGCCGCCCATCGCTTTTTTGAGCACTTCCTTGGTTTTAGGCGCGGTGTGACCGATGTACTGACCCACGAGATCGTCGCGCGTCACCGAGACGAGGTGCCCCTTGCGCACGTATCCCAGGCGGTGGAGGATTTGCGCCATGCGCAGCGCAACCGTGGTTTTTCCGGTACCGGGATTGCCCGTGAAGGACATGTGCAGGGAAGGCGAGCCGGCTGCGAGTCCCACGAGTTTTCGCGCCCGTTCGATCAGGAGCAGCGCGGCTATGTCGCGGACGCGTGTCTTCACCGGCTTGAGCCCGACCAGTTCCCGATCGAGCTCGTCCAGGATCTCGTTGACCTGAGAGTCGGCGAGCAGGGTGTTGAGGTCCACCCGCGCGACGCTCCCTTCAGCCGCTGTGCCGGCCAATCGACTTACTCGTAGCGGCGCCCTTCGGGCGCTTTGGCGGCGTAGCTCTCGATCGTGTACCGAATGTTACGACCGTCCGCTTCCTGACGCACGAGACCGTAGCCGGGCTCGTCCTTCGGACGATTGACGATGAAGGACAAACGCGTCGTCTCGAAGCCGAGCGTGGCGTCGAACGCCATGACGCGGATGTAATTCGTCGGATGCGCCTTGCGGGCGGCGAGCACCTCGGTGAGCGCCCCCGAAGCATCCTTGAGATCGAACATCGGGTTGCCCCACATTTCCCAGAAATAATTGCGCGGATGCGGGTCGTCGGTGTACTCGACGCTGACCGCCCAGCCCTGGTCGAGCGCGTATTGGATCTGCGCCGTGATTTCCTTGTCCGTCAGGTCGGGAAGAAACGAGAAGGTTCCTTGGGTGATTTTCATTGCCAACTCCTTTAAGAAGCCGTCGCGGTCGGAACGAAGTCCGCCGTGTCGGTCGAGGTGTAATCGAAGGTCACGTCCTTCCACGTCTGCAGTGCGGCGTTCAGAGGAGAGCACCACTTCGCGGCTTCGGCCAGGATTTGCGGCCCTTCGTTCCAGATGTCGCGGCCCTCGTTGCGCGCCTTGATCATGACTTCCAACGCGACGCGGTTCGCCGTGGCTCCCGCCTGGATGCCCTGCGGGTGGCCGATCGTGCCGCCACCGAATTGCAACACGACATCGTCGCCCAGATAGCTGATCAATTGGTGCATCTGGCCGGCATGAATGCCGCCCGAGGCCACCGGCATGATCTTGCGCAGACCGGCCCAATCCTGGTCGAAGAACACGCCCTGTTCGAGGTTTTTCTTGGTGAAGCTATCTCGACATATCGAGTATATCCCTTTGATAACGTTCGGATCGCCCTCGAGTTTTCCGACGATGGTACCCGCATGGATATGGTCGACACCGGCCATGCGCATCCACTTCGCGATGACGCGAAAAGAAACGCCGTGTGTCTTTTGTCGTGTATAGGTTCCGTGACCGGCGCGGTGCAGATGCAAGATCATGTCGTTGCGGCGGGCCCACTTGGAGATCGACTGAATCGCCGTATAACCGATGACGAGGTCGATCATGATGATGCTCGAACCGAGCTGCTTCGCGAAGTCGGCACGCTCGTACATGTCCTCCATCGTTCCGGCGGTCACGTTCAGATAGTGCCCTTTGACTTCCCCGGTGGCGGCGGCGGCTTTGTTGACGGCCTCCATGCAGAAGAGGAACCGGTCACGCCAGTGCATGAACTGCTGTGAATTGATGTTTTCGTCGTCTTTGACGAAATCCAAGCCGCCCTTCAGCGCCTCGTAGACGACCCGCCCGTAGTTCTTGCCTGAAAGCCCCAGCTTCGGTTTCGTGGTCGCGCCCAAGAGGGGGCGGCCGAACTTATCGAGTCGCTCGCGCTCGACGACGATGCCGGTCGGCGGCCCTTGGAAGGTTTTGAGATAGGCAACCGGAATGCGCATGTCCTCGAGCCTCAGCGCCTTCAGCGGCTTGAATCCGAAGACGTTGCCGATGATCGAGGCGGTGAGGTTCGCGATCGAACCTTCCTCAAATAAAGCAAGGTCATACGCGATATAGCTGAAGAACTGTCCAGGATTCCCTGGGACCGGATCGACGCGATAGGCCTTGGCGCGATACAGTTCGCAGGCCGTCAGGCGATCCGTCCACACGACGGTCCAGGTGGCGGTCGAAGACTCGCCGGCGACTGCGGCAGCCGCCTCGATCGCATCCACACCGTCTTGCGGCGTGATGCGGAACACTGCGATGACGTCAGTGTCTTTGGGTTCGTAATTCGCATCCCAATAGCCCATCTTGGCATATGGCATGACACCGGATTTATATCGATCAGCGGGACTCCCCATCGTTCGCTCCTTATTCTCGTCGGTTGGGCTTGAGAGGCTACGGAGCGAGACTCTAGTCTCGTTCTTCCATCAGTGATAATCAATAATGCTTCTCTCTTCCATCAGCTAAACCTTATTGATAGGCTAGACGGATCTGGGGCTGCGGGGGTCTTGCGATGTCGATGCAACATGTCTCCTTGCGGCAATTGCGCGTCTTCGAGGCCGCCGCCACCACGCGTTCGTTTTCACGCGCCGCCGAGGTGCTGCACCTGACGCAGCCGGGTGTCTCGATGCACATCAAAGAACTCGAGGGCCATGCGGGATTGCCGTTGTTCGAACGAATCGGCAAGAAGTTGTTCGTAACCGAGGCGGGACAGGAATTGCTGATCCGCGCGCGCGAAGTCATTCGATCTCTCAAGGATGCGGATGACGCGTTCGACGGCATCAAGGGGCTGCGGCGCGGACGCATCCATCTTGCGGTCGTCAGCACGGCGAAATATTTTGCGCCGCGCCTCCTGGCGCGCTTTCGCGACCAATTTCCGCGGCTGGAGATCCGACTCGCCGTCAGCAATCGCACCTCGGTCGTCGAGCAGATCGTCAGCAACGAGGTGGATCTGGCCATCATGGGCCGATCGCCGGACACGCTCGACATCGAGGCCCAGGCGTTTGCCGAGAACCCGCACGTGATCGTTGCCGCCCCGGGTCACCCGCTGGCCGGCAGGGAATGCATCACCGAGGGGGCTATCGCGAAACACACCTTTCTCGTGCGCGAACCCGGCTCCGGCACCCGCGTCGCGCTGGAGGAGTTTTTCGAGCAGCGCCGACTGAGTTATACGATCGGCATGGAAATGGCGAGCAACGAGACGATCAAGCAGGCGGTCATGGCGGACATGGGCGTGAGTTTCCTCTCCCGGCACACGATCGAATTGGAGCTGCAGATGGGACGACTGGTCGTGCTCGACGTCCGCGGGCTGCCCGTGATCCGCCATTGGCACGTCGCCCATCTCGCCAACAAGCGCCTCTCGCCGACCGCGAGCGCGTTCAAGACTTTCGTGCTGGAGCGCGGTCGCGAGTTGCTGCTCGATCAAGCGACGGCTGCGCCTCCGTGAGCGCCGCACGAGCCGCGTTTTGGGAGCGTGAAAAGCGCGTCTGGCCCCATCACGAGCTGAGCCGTTTCGTGAATGCGGCCGGGATTCGTTGGCACGTTCAACAAACCGGAAGCGGGCCACCGCTGCTGCTCGTGCATGGAACGGGCGCATCGGTGCATACCTGGCGCGATCTGCTGCCGGCGTTCGCCGCGAACTACACGGTGCTCGCCATCGATCTGCCGGGCCATGCCTTCACCGAGGCCGTGCCCTCGGCCCGCTACACGCTGCGCGGGATGAGCGACTCTTTGGCCGAGCTGCTGCAGCGGCTCGGCTTCTCGCCGACGCATTGTGTCGGCCACTCGGCGGGCGCGGTGATTCTTTGCCGGATGGCGCTCGATCGGCACATCGCCCCGCGGCGCATCGTCAGCTTGAACGGCGCGTTCCTTCCTCTCGGCGGTGCCGCCGGCGTTTTCTTCTCGCCGATCGCACGGCTGTTCGCCGGCACCGCCTTGGTGCCGCGTCTCATCGCCTGGCGCGGCGGCGAGGCGGACGCCGTCGATCGGGTGATCCAGGGTACCGGCTCGAAACTGGATCGACGGGGCATCGATCTGTATGCGCGGTTGGTGCGCGAACCGCAACACATCGCCGGCGCACTCGGCATGATGGGGAATTGGAATCTGCACAGCTTCGAGCGTGACTTGAGCCGGCTCGAGACACCCGTGACGCTGATCGCGGCCTCGAACGACCGTGCCGTGCCGCCGGCACAGGCCCGGCATATCGAGGCGAGGTTGCCGCAGGCGACCGTCGTCCAGGTGCCCGGGCTCGGCCATCTCGCGCACGAGGAGGCCCCTCAGCGCTTCGTCGGACTCGTCGGCGAGGCCCTCACTTCGCTTTGCGTGTGATCGTCTGTTTGAGGCGATTGATCCCGAATCCGGCGAGACCCGCGATCACCGGAATGCTGAGAGCCATGCAAAGTTCCGGGTTCACCGCGTAGCCGACGGCGTGCAAACCCTTGGTTGCGTAGCCCACGAGGCCGACGATGTAGTAGGTCACCGCGGCGACCGAGAGTCCCTCGACCGTCTGCTGCAGCTTCAGCTGCGCCTTCGCGCGACGGTTCATCGATTCGAGCAGCGCCTGATTCTGGCGCTCGCGGGTGATGTCCACGCGGGTCGCGAGCAGTTGATTGGCGCGCGCGACACGCTGCGACAGATGCTCCTGGCGCGCGGAGGTCGCCCTGCAGGTGTTCATCGCGGGCGCGAGCCGGCGCTCCGTGAACTCACCGAAGGTCTGCAATCCCTGGATGCGCTTTTCGCGCAATTCCTCGATGCGGCGTTGAACGAGCTCGTAGTACGCCGCCGCAGCCGCGAACCGATAGTCGTTCAAGGATTCCCGGCTCTCGATTTGGGCCTCGAGTCGCGTGAGCCGATCGAGCAAGACCGCCTCGTCTTCGTCGTCGGCACTCTCGAGGACCGTCGTGACCTGCGACAACTCCCGTTCGCATGCCCCGAGGAACGGCGCGAGCTCGCGCGCGACCGGCAGCGCGAGCAGGGCCATCATCCGGTAGGTGTCGATTTCGAGGACTCGCTGCACGACGCGTCCGGCCTGACGCGGAGTCAGGTGATGGTCGAGCACCACGAAGCGGCTGAAACCGTCCTCACGTACGCGAAAATCGGTCAGCGCCGTCGCCGCCCCGTCGCCGACCTGCGATCCGAGCAGGACGTTACCGGCAAACCAGCGCGTCGCGATCGCCTCGTAGTCGACCGGGGTTTGCGCGGTGAGCGCGGTCTGCGTTGCGCGCAGCAGCGCGCCGTGACTCGCGACCATGACTTGGCCCGGAATCTGCGCAAGCCAATCCGACGGCACCACCGCGAGCGCGGGCTGCGCGAACGGGTCCGCGTCGCCGGCGGACCCAGGGGAGACGAACATGTAGCGGGTGAATTCCGCATGGCGCTCCCAGCGCAGGGAGAAGTCCCCCAACTCCAGGACCTGGTGATTTCCGGGTTGCACCGGCGTTTCGACGCCGTAACGCGCGGCGAGGGCGCGCACGTGCCGCCACTCTTCCTCGCGCCGTGCGGGATCGGAGAACAGGGCGAGATAACTGATGCGCAGCGGCGCGTGCAAGGCATCCGATGGGCGCGCATGCACCTCATCATTGAGTTCGGCACGCAACGCGTGGTCGGGGGGCAGAGTCGGTTCGGCGGATTGCATCGGTGCGCACGGTAGCGCGTCGCGCAGCGGGTGACAAATCCGGGTCGCGGGCCTGCTAGACTCCCCGGCCATGGCAGCTAACCCAGACATTGAACCCGGGCCGGCTGAAAAGCCGCATGCAATCGTGATCGGCAGCGGTTTCGGCGGACTCGCCGCGGCGGTCCGGCTCGGAAGCCGGGGCTACCGTGTCACCGTGCTCGAGCAACTCGATGCGCCCGGCGGCCGGGCGTACGTCTACCGCCAGGACGGCTTCACCTTCGACGCGGGTCCGACGATCATCACGGTGCCGTTCCTGCTCGAAGAGTTGTGGCAGCTCTGCGGCCGCCGCCTCGCCGATGACGTCGAGCTGCGCGCCCTCGAACCGTTCTACCGGATCCGTTTTCACAACGGCGACATTCTCGATTGTTCCGGCGAACCGGGTGTCATGCGTGACCAGATACTGAGGTTCGCGCCCGACGACCTCGACGGCTACGAGCGCTTCATGAAGCTCGCGGAGGCGATCTACGAGGTCGCGTTCGTCCGTCTCGGCGCGGTGCCATTCGATTCGATCACCGACATGCTGCCCTTGGTGCCGGAGATGTTCCGACTGAAGAGCTATCTCAGCGTCCATGGACTGGTCGCATCCTTCGTCAAGGATCCCCGTCTGCGCTTCGCGCTGAGCTTCCATCCCCTGTTCGTCGGCGGCAATCCGTTCACGACGACGTCGATCTACGGGATGATCGCGCATCTCGAACGTCGCTGGGGCGTGCATTACGCGATGGGAGGCACGGGCAGCGTCGTTCGCGGCCTCGTCGATCTGATCGAGGGTCAGGGAAACAGTCTGAGGTACGGCGCGCGCGTCGGGAAGATCACGCTGAACGGCCGACGTGCGACGGGGGTTCAACTCGAATCAGGGGAGCGCATCGTCGCCGACGTGGTGGTCTCCAACGCGGACTCCGCGACGACCTACCGAAACTTGCTGCCCGATGCTCCGCGTCTGCACTGGAGCGCGAAGAAAACCGCCTCGAAGCACTATTCGATGAGCTTGTTCGTCTGGTATTTCGGGACCAGGCGCGTCTACCCGGACGTGCCGCACCACCTGATCATGGTCGGCGAAAGGTACAAGGAATTGCTCGTCGACATCTTCGATCGCAAGGTGCTTGCCGAGGATTTCAGCCTGTATTTGCATCGGCCGACCGCAACCGACCCGTCGCTGGCGCCGGCGGGCTGCGACACATTCTACGTGCTGTCGCCCGTCCCGAATCTGCTGGGGGACACGGACTGGACGGTCAAGGCCGAGCCCTATCGGCGGGCGATTTGCGCGCACTTGTCCTCGACCGTGCTGCCGGACCTGGAGAATCAGATCGCCACCTCGCGCATGCTGACGCCGCTGGATTTCCGGGATCGGCTCTCCTCCTTCAACGGCGCCGCCTTCGGCCTCGAGCCGATCCTGACCCAGAGCGCCTGGTTCCGCCCCCACAATCGCAGCGAGGACATCGAAAGGCTCTACCTGGTCGGCGCGGGCACCCACCCCGGAGCCGGTGTGCCGGGCGTGCTATCTTCGGCTCGCGTTCTTGATAGAGTTGTGCCCGATGCAGATGCGCTCGACCGATAAATCGACCGACAGAAGTTACGCCTCGATGGCCGACGTGGCGGCCTGCCGCACGATGCTGCGGGGTGGCTCGCGGTCCTTCTTCGCCGCCTCCTTGGTGTTGCCGAAGAGCGTGCGCGAGCCGGCCACCGGCCTCTACGCCTTTTGCAGAATGGCCGACGATGCGATCGATCAGGGCACGGATCGAGTGCGTGCACTGGCCGAACTGCGCGGCCGACTCGACCGCATCTATGCGGGCGACCCGCTCGCCGAATCCCCGGATCGGGCCTTCGCCGATGCGGTTTCCCGTTTTGCCATTCCGAAATCGTTCCCGGAAGCCTTGCTCGAAGGTTTCGAATGGGACTCCGGTAACCGACGCTATCCCGATATCTCCGCGCTGAAAGCCTATGGTGTGCGTGTCGCCGGCACCGTCGGGGCAATGATGTCCATGGTCATGGGTGTGCGTGACCCGGTACTGGTCGCGCGCGCCTGCGATCTCGGGGTCGCCATGCAACTGACCAACATCGCGCGCGACGTCGGCGAGGACGCGCGCGCCAACCGGCTTTATCTGCCGCTGGATTGGCTGCAGGACGCCGGCATCGATGCGGCGGACTGGTTGGAACGACCGCGATTCGACGCGCGGCTCGCGACGGTGATCGAACGTCTGCTGGCGACCGCCGACGAGCTGTATTCCCGGGCGGATGCCGGCATTGCCAAGCTGCCTTCCTCGTGCCGGCCGGGGATGCATGCCGCGCGTTTGCTCTACGCCGAGATCGGTCACGAGCTGCGGCGACGTGGCCTGGACTCCGTGGCACAGCGGGCGGTCGTGCCCTGGCAGCGCAAGGCGCGCATTCTTGCCGATGCGGTCATTGCGGCAACCCGGGCCGGCGCGGCGCCGGCCGGCGATGCGCTCGAAGAGGCCAAGTTTCTGCTGGAAAATGGCACGGAAGCCGGCGAGTTTCTCGCCGCACTACCGATCGAGGCGCGCCGTGCGCGCTGGCCGCGGGTCGAAGACCGGGTCACCTTCCTCATCGATCTGTTCGAACGCCTCGAGCGCCGCGAACGCGCCGAGGAAACGACCGCCAACGCGACCTAGCGGCCGACAATGCGGATTCGCAAGCAGCGACTCGGGAGCGGCGATTCCCACGCTCACCACGGCGCGCGCGGCATTCGAAACGGCAGCAGGCACTGCACCCACCGCGAGCGGAAGCGATCGAGCGAGATCGTCTCGTGGAAGGCCGGTGCATTGAATCCGAGCAGTTGCGTATCGAGCAGGGTGCGACCGTAAAAGGGGCCATCCTCGAGGGTTTGGCGAACCCGGACCTGCGCACCCGCGTCGGCACGGGTCTGCCGCTTCACGCCCCAGGCCGTCGTGCGCAGCGGCACGTCCGGCGGCGCCACGATTTCTCGTACGCCACCGCGGCGATCGAAGCGCAAGGCCAAGGACCGCGGCGTGCTCCCGCGCTCGAGGTAGTCATAGAGCACGACCGTACTGTCGGGCAGGTTCGCGCGCGACCAGGTCCAGGACTCGAAGCCCTGCTCCAAGGGCTCGTCGCCGAAGTTGGAATCGAGATAGGCTTCGCCGCTCCAGGCTTGATCCGGCTCCCGCAATTTCACCTCGATACGCGCACAGGGAGCAAAGGGACACCAGCGGTGGCGACCGGAGGAGCCGAGCTCGAAACGGTGATCGCTCAGGACGGTTGGGATCAAACGCAGCGATCCCTGGATTCGGCGGGGCAGGGGGGCACAGATCTCGTTCAACTCGATTTCCAGCGCCTGTCCTGTCCAGGAAATATGGCTGGGTCCGATCACCAGGGACTCTTCCTCGCGTATCACTTTGTCTGCGCCGCGCTCGGTCATGGCCCAACGATCGTCCTTGGTACCGTACAAGGCGATGTTGAAGGCGCAGTGGTTGAGTGGATCTGCCGGCCCGCGACGACGGGCCCAGGCGTAGTAGGGGGAGAAGACGCTGCCGACGAACACGATCAGCGTGAGACCGCAGCGCCCATCGTCACTGAGCGCGTCGATGTACCACCAGGCATAGCCGCCGGAGGGGACTAGGCGATCGAAGCGTAGTCCGCTGCGAGGCACGCGGCCGCGAGCCGACCCGACAGCGCCGCCATTGGCACTCCCGGTCCCGGATGCGTGCTGCCGCCCGCCAGATACAGGCCCGGGATCCGGCTGCGCGAACCCGGTCGTGTGAAGGAGCTGCGCCATCCATGGGACGCCGGGCCGTACAAGGCGCCCCCGGTCCCCGGAAACAGTCGGTTGAAGTCCGTCGGAGAGGTCACGCAGCTCGCGCCCGCTTGGCGCAGAACCCGCAGGCCGCATCGCTCGAGTCGCTCGAAGGCCTTCATTTCGCATTGCTGGATCTCCGCGGTCGTGAACTGGTGCGTGTCGCCGATGGCCGGCGCATTGACGAGGCACAAAAGCCTCTCCGCCTCGCGCGGCGCCGCGATCGTGTCGCCTCGATCCTGGGCGCAGACGTAGACCGTCGGACGCCCGGGCAGGCGGCGCCGCCGGAATACATCGTCGAACTCGCTGCGGTAATCATCGCCGAAAAATACCGAATGGTGGGCCAGCGGGAAACCCTCGGTGCGAGCGACCAAATTCCAAGTCACGGCGGAGAGCGAGCGCGCAGCGGGCGCCGTCTCGCGCACGCTCGAGCGCACGCTCGCGCCGAACAGGCCGAGCGCCAGCGCATTATTATCGGCATTGCAGACCACGGCGTCGATCGCGAGACGCTCTCCGGAGGCAGTCTCGATCGCGCCGACCCGACCCCGGTCCAGGTCGACGCGCGTGACGATCGTGCCGTATCGCAGGTCCGCGCCCAGGCTACGCGCCAGCTCCGCGAGGCTCTGCGCGAGGCGGTGCATGCCACCGTCGATGGTCCAGACGCCCGCTTGTTCGACGTGGGCAATGAGCATCAGCGTGGCCGGCGACTCGTACGGCGACGAGCCGCAATAGGTGGCGTAGCGCGCGAACAATTGCCGCAGTCGGGGGTCCGCAAAATATCGTGAGATGCTTTCATACATCTTCGCAAACGGTTGAATGTTAAACAGATCTGTAATGTTCGAAATGCCGATACGGCGGCTCAATTCAATCGGATTGGGCTTCGCAGCCCGCATAAAGGACGTATTCAGCGTGCGATAGATGCGCTCGGCTCGAGCCGCGAAGGCCAGAAAGCCCTTGGCCTCGCCGGATCCTGCGAATCGGCCAATCGCGTCGGCGGACTCGGCCAGATTTGCATGCAAGTCGAGATGTTCAGACTGATCCCAAGCATGTCGCGCTAAGACACTGACGGGTAACAACTTCAGGTGGGCGCTCAGGCTCGTACCCGCATCCGAGTACAACTGTTCGAACACATCGCGCAACGTGAACACGGTCGGGCCGGCATCGAGTCGCTGACCGGCGACCTCGACCTCGCGCATCTTGCCGCCCGGGGCCCCGGCCTGCTCGAGCACGGTCACGGCAAATCCTCGTCTCGCGAGGTCGATCGCCGCGGTCAGACCCGCGATGCCCGCGCCAATGACCGCGATTCGCCTCGTATGCATTCCCATCCCGCAGCCCGCAATAGTCGTTGACCGGTCCAGAAGCAATGTCTATATTACCTGACAGTTGCTGGTGACAAGTGGCATTTACAACTCAACGGTGGGAGCGACGATGGACTCCATGACGCGTATAGAGCGATCTTTGGGCCAGGCACTAACCCTGGCCAAATCTCCTGATGGTCCGCCGAAATTGTATGCCGCCATGCGCTATACCGTATTTCCTGGTGGAGCGCGCATCCGACCTCGTCTCTGTCTCGCCGTCGCCCGCGCCTGCGGGGATGACCAGCCTGCCTTGTCCGGCGCCGTGGCCGCCGCGATCGAACTGCTGCATTGTGCATCCCTGGTCCATGACGATCTGCCGTGTTTCGACGATGCGGCCACCCGCCGCGGGCGTCCGTCGGTGCACAAAGCGTTCGGCGAACAGATCGCGGTGCTGACCGGGGATGCGCTGATCGTGCTCGCTTTCGAAGCGCTCGCGCACGCGAGTCCCGCAGCGCCGCTGCGCCTGCCGAGCATGGTCGGCATCATCGCCCGATCGGTCGGCGCCCCACGCGGCATCACCGCGGGCCAGGCCTGGGAGTGCGAACCGGAGATCGCGCTGAGCCAGTACCAATGCGCGAAGACCGGTGCCCTGTTCGCCGCGGCGACCGCAGGCGGCGCGGCTGCCGCCGGTTACGACGCCGGTCCCTGGCACCTGCTCGGCGAGCGCATCGGTGAAGCCTATCAAATTGCCGATGACATCCGGGACGTGGTCGCGAACGAGGGCGATCTCGGCAAACCGACGGGGCGTGATCAGGCCCTGGGCCGTCCGAATGCCGTCAACCGGCTGGGCGTCGGGTCGGCGGTCGCGAGACTCGAGGATCTCGTTCGTTCGGCGATCGACGCGATACCGCCTTGTCCCGGTGCGGCGGACTTGCGCGCGCACATCCTCGCGGAAGCGAGCCGATTGCTGCCGCGTGAATTGGCCCGTCCGGCTGCATGATCAAGACCGCTGCGTGACACGGCGCTGGAGCTTCCGCCGTGTCGTGGTCTGATCGCTATCTCGCGCTGCGCGATCGTTGGCTTTCCAGCCCTCGTTTTCAGCGCTGGGCGGCTGCCTTTCCCTTGACCCGACCCACGGCACGCAATCGCGCCCGCGCTTTGTTCGACGTCTGCGCGGGTTTCGTCTACTCGCAGATTCTTTTTGCGTGCGTGCGCCTGAAGCTGTTCGACCTGCTCGCCGAAGGCCCGGAGACTGCCGCGAACATCGCGGCCAAGCTGCAATTGCCCCTGGATTCGACCGAGCGTTTGCTCGATGCGGCGGTTTCACTGCGCCTGATCGAGAAGCGCGGCGCCGGCCGCTTCGGTCTCGGGGCACTCGGTGCCGCCCTCGTCGGTAATCCTGGCGTCGGCGCGATGATCGAACATCACAGTCTCCTGTATGCCGACCTGCACGATCCCGTGAGTCTGTTGCGCGGCCAACGCGGCCAGACCGAACTGGCCAAGTATTGGGCCTATGCCAAGTCCGACGCTCCCGCAGGACTGGAAGGCGAGCAGATCGCCGCGTACACGACCTTGATGTCGAACTCGCAGCCGCTCGTCGCCGGCGAGATCCTGGATGCCTATCCGCTGCACAAGCATCGCTGCCTCCTCGACGTCGGCGGCGGAGAGGGGACGTTTCTGATCGAAGCGGCCAAACAATCCGCCGATCTGCAATTGCGCCTGTTCGACCTGCCGCCGGTGGCGGAACGCGCCGCTCGGCGCTTCGAAAAGCTGGGTCTTTCGACCCGCGCCCAGGCTCACGGCGGAGATTTCCTGCAGGACCAGTTGCCGGTGGGCGCGGACGTCGTCTCCCTCGTGCGCGTGGTCCACGATCATGACGACGCTTCGGTCGCGACGCTGCTCCGGTCGGTCCACCGCGCCTTGCCGAAAGACGGCGTGCTGCTGCTCGCCGAACCCATGATGGGAACTCCCGGTGCGGCCCCGGTCGGCGATGCCTATTTCGGCTTCTATTTATTGGCCATGGGCCGGGGACGGCCTCGGACGCCGACCGACCTGCGCCAGATGCTGCTCGAGGCAGGGTTTGCCAGCGCGCAAATGGTGCGCACGCACCAGCCCATCCAGAGTCGTCTGATCGTTGCGCGCAAGGGAGGCTAGCTGAACATGGAAGTCGCAAACAAGTGTGAAGATGAGTTGACATGTGAGATAGTCAGCGTATCGTTACACACAGCCAAACCGGCCCAACCAGGTAGCTATCGGCGCATGAGTTCTTTGCCAAACAGCCCGGCCTTTCCCCTCAGCACGCTCGCCGTGGTGATGGAGAAGCCGGAGCATTTGCGCTTGAGTCGGCTCGATCTGGTGGCTCCCGGTGACGACGACATCGTCGTCGACATGGAATGGACCGGCATCAGCACGGGTACCGAGAAATTGCTCTGGTTCGGCCGTATGCCGCCATTCCCCGGCTTGGGGTATCCGCTCGTGCCGGGTTACGAGTCGGTCGGTCGCGTTTCGCACGCGGGAATCAATTGCGGTCGTCAGGTTGGCGAACGAGTCTTCGTTCCCGGTGCACGCTGCTATGGCGAGGTGCGCGGCCTGTTCGGCGGGGCCTCCTCGAAGGTCGTGGTGCCCGGCGCCCGAGTCACTCCGATCGACGAGAAACTCGGGGAGCAGGGTGTGCTCCTGGCGCTCGCCGCGACCGCCTACCACGCAGTGGCGGCGAAGAATGCCGTCCACCCGGATCTGATCATCGGCCATGGTGTCCTCGGGCGCATGATCGCGCGCATCGCCGCGCTCGCCGTGAACGAACCGCCCCCGGTCGTCTGGGAGCGCAACCCGACCCGAGCGCAGGGTGCCGTCGGCTACACGGTCATCGATCCGGCGGGCGACACGCGACGGGACTACCGTTCCATCTACGACGTCAGCGGCGACAGCTCGCTGCTCGACACCTTGATCTCGCGTCTGGGGCCCGGGGGCGAAGTCGTGCTTGCCGGCTTCTACGACACCTTGAGCTTTTCTTTTCCTGCGGCGTTCATGAAAGAAGCACGGATCCGCATCGCCGCCGAATGGCGCGAATCCGACCTGCACGCCGTCAAACAACTGATCGAATCCGGACGCTTGAATCTCGACGGCTTGATCACGCATCGCCACGAGGCAAACGAGGCGCAATCGGCCTACGCCACCGCCTTCAACGATCCGAGCTGCCTGAAAATGATATTGGACTGGAGAGCACACTCTTGAGCACTTCCCTTGCGAACACCGCGGCGCTGCGCGCCGAACAGGCGCGCCTGCAGAGTCTGCGTGACGAAGCGGCGATCGAGCCGGATCCGGTCGCGACCGGCGAACCCAAGAAGGAAACCCAGGTCATCGCGATTTATGGCAAGGGTGGAATCGGCAAGAGTTTCGCGCTCGCCAATCTCTCTTACATGATGGCGCAACAGGGTAAGAAGGTCCTGTTGATCGGCTGCGATCCGAAGAGCGACACGACGTCCCTGTTGTTCGGCGGCCGTGCCTGCCCGACGATCATCGAAACCTCCGCGAAGAAGAAACTCGCCGGCGAACCGGTGAGGATCGAAGACGTATGCTTCAAGCGCGACGGCGTGTTCGCGATGGAGCTCGGCGGACCCGAGGTCGGCCGCGGCTGCGGCGGGCGTGGCATCATTCATGGCTTCGAATTACTGGAGAAACTCGGTTTCCACGAGTGGGGCTTCGACTACGTGCTTCTCGACTTCCTCGGCGACGTGGTTTGCGGCGGCTTCGGTCTCCCGATTGCCCGCGACATGTGTCAGAAGGTCATCGTGGTCGGCTCGAACGACCTGCAGTCTCTGTACGTCGCCAACAACGTCTGCTCGGCCGTCGAATATTTTCGCAAGCTCGGCGGCAACGTGGGTGTCGCGGGCTTGGTGATCAACAAGGATGATGGTACGGGCGAAGCCCAAGCATTCGCGGCCGCGGCCGGCATCCCGATTCTTGCGGCGATCCCCGCCAACGAGGACATCCGGCGCAAGAGCGCCAACTACGACATCGTCGGCCGGCCCGGCACCGAGTGGGGTCCCTTGTTCGAGACGCTTGCCGCGAACGTCGCGGATGCGCCGCCGCTGCGCCCGAAGCCCCTGACGCAGGATGGCCTGCTCGCGCTGTTCAAGAGCTCCGCGGTCGGCCGCGACGTCGTTCTCCAGCCGGCGAGCTTCGAAGACATGTGCGGCGTCGCGCACGTCGAGAAGAAGACGCTCGAAGTGGTCTACGACACGGTCTGAACGCATGAGCGCCACCCTCGACACCAGTCCCGCTCCCGCAATCAACGTCGCCGCCACACAGGCGGACGGTCTCGGCTGTCACGCCGGCAAGGACGAATTGCGCCGCGCGGCGGCCGCGGCGGGAAAGAGCGAAACGCTCGCACGCTATGCGGCCGACTACCCGGCGGGTCCGCACGATCAGCCCCAGAGCATGTGTCCGGCCTTCGGCTCGCTGCGCGTCGGCTTGCGCATGCGGCGCACCGCGACCGTGTTGTCCGGTTCGGCCTGCTGCGTCTATGGACTGACCTTCACTTCCCATTTTTACGGTGCCCGCCGCACCGTGGGTTACGTACCCTTCAATTCCGAGACGCTGGTGACCGGCAAGCTGTTCGAGGACATCCGGGAATCGGTGTTCAAACTCGCCGACCCGGCCCTCTACGATGCCGTCGTGATCATCAATCTCTGCGTGCCGACCGCCTCAGGCGTGCCTTTGCAGCTGCTGCCGAAGGAGATCAACGGCGTGCGCATCATCGGCATCGACGTGCCCGGCTTCGGCGTGCCGACCCACGCGGAGGCGAAGGACGTACTCGCCGGTGCCATGCTCAAGTTCGCGCGGACCGAGGCGGGGCAGGGGCCCGTGCAGGCACCCCGCGGCGGTCGCAATGCCAAGCCCACGGTGACGCTCGTCGGGGAAATGTTTCCGGCCGACCCGGTCGGCATCGGCATGCTGCTCGACCCGCTGGGTCTTGCCGCGGGTCCCGTCGTTCCGACCCGTGAATGGCGCGAGCTCTATGCCGCGCTGGATTGCGCCGTGGTCGCGGCGATTCATCCTTTCTATACCGCATCGCTGCGTGAGTTCGATTACGCCGGACGCACGATCGTGGGTTCCGCGCCCGTCGGCTACGACGGCACGGCCGCGTGGCTCGCTGCGATCGGCGACGCCTGCGGAATCGCCAAGGACAAGGTCGGGGCGGCGCAAAATCGGTTCCTTCCGGCCATCCAGGGCGCGCTTGCCAAGGCGCCGATCAAGGGACGCATCACGCTCTCGGGCTATGAAGGTTCGGAATTACTCGTTGCCCGCCTGTTGATCGAGAGCGGCGCCGAGGTTCCTTACGTCGGCACGGCCTGCCCCCGCACGGTCTGGTCCGATGCGGATCGGGAATGGCTCGAAGCCAAGGGCGTACACATCCAGTATCGCGCCTCCCTCGAACAGGACATCGCTGCGATGCGCGAGTTCAAGCCGAACCTGGCGATCGGCACGACGCCGGTGGTCCAGAAAGCCAAGGAACTGGCCATCCCCGCGCTCTACTTCACGAATTTGATCTCCGCGCGGCCGCTGATGGGTCCCGCCGGTGCCGGGTCCCTCGCGCAGGTGGTGAACGCGGCGCTCGGCAACCAGGCACGCTTCGACGAGATGAAGGCGTTTTTCGAGGGAGTCGGCACGGGCTATTCGGCCGGCGTCTGGCAGGAAGCGCCCGTCGATCGTCCGCAATTCGCCGAACGCTACAAGGCGCAGCTCGCGAAACTCGCCGCCAAGCGCAAAGCCGAGGAGATGGGCTGATGCTCGTACTCGATCACGATCGCGCCGGCGGGTATTGGGGTTCGGTGTATGTCTTCACGGCCATCAAGGGCCTGCAAGTCATCATCGACGGTCCGGTCGGCTGTGAGAATCTGCCGGTGACCTCGGTGCTGCATTACACCGACGGCTTGCCGCCCCACGAGCTGCCCATCGTCGTGACGGGGCTCGCCGAGGAGGAACTCGGACAGCACGGCACCGAGGGTGCGATGAAGCGTGCCCACAAAACCTTGAACCCGAATCTGCCCGCCGTCGTGGTGACCGGCTCGATCGCCGAGATGATCGGCGGCGGCGTCACGCCGGAAGGCACGAACATCCAGCGCTTCCTGCCGAGGACGATCGACGAGGACCAGTGGCAGAGCGCAAATCGCGCAATGACCTGGCTGTGGACCGAATACGGCAAGAAGAAGATTCCCGAGCGCAAACCCCGCAAGGAAGGCGAGAAGCCCCGGGTCAACATCATCGGTCCGATCTACGGGACGTTCAATACGCCCAGCGATCTGGCGGAGATTCGGCGTCTCGTCGAGGGAATCGGCGCCGAGATCAATCTGACCTTCCCGTTGGGAAGTCACCTCGAGGATGTGCCCCGGCTCATCGACGCGGACGTCAACATCTGCATGTACCGCGAATTCGGGCGGCTGCTGTGCGAGACCCTCGAACGCCCGTATCTGCAGGCGCCGATCGGTCTGCACAGCACGACCAAATTCTTGCGCAAGCTCGGCGAACTCCTGGGCCTCGATCCCGAGCCGTTCATCGAGCGCGAGAAACACACGACGATCAAGCCGCTCTGGGATCTGTGGCGC
>Ga0116230_10001059_pt1 | contig 25462 bp, 22 predicted proteins | sample S1TSphfallax_3_FD_88678 | JGI IMG/M metagenome (GOLD analysis project Ga0116230, IMG submission 88678) | Host-associated microbial communities from peat moss isolated from Minnesota, USA - S1T2_Fd - Sphagnum fallax MG | ecosystem: Host-associated > Plants > Peat moss > Unclassified | place... | reverse complement strand
GATGTCGACGCCCATCAGGCTATTGATCGTGTTGATCAGCGAGATCGCGTCGGCACCGCCGCGCGTCGCCGCGCGCGCCGTCCAGCGCACGTCGGTGATGTTGGGCGTGAGCTTCACGATCACGGGCACGGTCGCGACTTCCTTGACCCAGCGCGTGATCTGCTCGACGAGTTCGGGATCCTGGCCGACGGCCGAACCCATGCCGCGTTCCGACATGCCGTGCGGGCAACCGAAGTTCAACTCGAAGCCGTCGATGGGCACCGTTTGGCATTTCCGGACGAGGTCGTGCCAGCGCGCCTGCGTGCAGTCCGTCATCAGCGAGGCGACGATCGCGCGGTCGGGATAGGCCGCCTTGCACTCGGCGATCTCTTGTAAGTTGATGTCGAGCGGACGATCGGTGATCAGCTCGATGTTGTTCATCGCGAGCATCTTGCGCCCGTTGAGGTTGAGCCCGGCGAAGCGGGAGGTGACGTTGACGATCGGCTCCTGGCAGAGCGTCTTCCACACGACGCCGCCCCAGCCGGCCTTGAACGCGCGCATCACCTGGTAGCCCGAGTTCGTCGGCGGCGCGGAGGCGAGCCAGAATGGATTCGGGCTCTTGATGCCCGCGAGATTCGTGGATAGATCGGCCATCAGCGTGCTCCTCCGCGCAATAGTTCATCGACGCTTCGCGCCGCCGTTTTCCCGCGCTCGGCCGCTTCGACGACCATCGCGTCGCTGGCCCCCGCGCGGAACATGCAATCCCCCGCCGCGAACACCGTCGGGGCGTTGGTGCGCATCCCCGCGTCGACGACCGCGATGCCGTTTTCGTGGCTCACGCCGAACGCGTCGAGCAGCTTGGAAAACTTCGTCTGACCGATCGCGCGCACGACCGTGTCGCATGGGATCGTGTATTCCGTTCCGACGAGCGGGCGCGCCGTGCCGGCCGGATCGGTTTTGATCAGCTCGAGTCCGCTGACGCGGCCGTCGGTGGTGAGGATGCGGTGCGGCAGCACGTTGGTGCGGAATTCCACGCCTTCGGTTTTCGCGAATTCGATCTCGAAACCGTAGGCCGTCATGCGCTCCGCGCCGCGCCGGTAGTACATCGTCACCGACGGCACGCCCAACCGCTTCGAGACGGTCGCCGCGTCGATCGCGGTGTTGCCGCCGCCGATGACCGCGACCGTTTGGCCGAGGCCCGGCACGGTGCCGTCCATCTTGGCGCTGCGGATGAAGTCGAGCGCGTCCCACACGCCCTCCGCGTCTTCGCCCGGGATACCGAGCGCGGGTACCGTGCCCATGCCGCAGGCGATAACGACCGCGTCGTATTCGAGCAGTTCGGCGGCGGTCACGTCCACGCCGACGCTCACGCCGGTGCGGATGTCGACGCCGAGGGCGCGCACCTGATCGGCTTCCCACACGGCCACGTCGGCCGGCAGCCGGAAGGGCACGATCCCGTAGGTATTGAGCCCGCCCGGCAGATCGTCGCGTTCGAAGATGGTGACGGCGTGGCCGAGGCGCGCGAGGTCGCGGGCGGCCGAGAGACCGGCCGGGCCGGCGCCGACGATCGCGACGCGCTTGCCCGTCGGCGTGCCGGCGGTGAAGAGTTGGCGGCCGTCGCGGATCAGCCAATCCGTCGCGTGCTGCTGGAGCTGGCCGATGCGGATCGCGGGCGCGTCGGGCGTGTAGACGCACGCGCCCTCGCACAGCTCGTCGGTCGGGCACACGCGCGCGCAGCTGGCACCCATCGGGTTCGCGTCCATGATCGTCTTCGCGGCGCCGGCCAGATCGCCGGTCGCGATGCGGCGGATGAACTTCGGAATGTCGATCGACGTCGGACACGCGTGCATGCACGGCGCGTCGTAACAGTTGAGGCAGCGATTTGCCTCGACCGTGACGTCGAGCGGTGCGAGCGGCTCCGCCATGGGCGGTCCCAACGTGGTGGTCGATTCCATTTCGAGGTTTCGTATCAACTCGCTACCGTCTGCCTTTCGCCAATTGGCCCATGCGTTGCGCCGAAGTCGACGAGCGAACTCGTCTCCCCCAGCGTGAGATGCATCGCGACGGGCGCCGATTCCGCGATCACGGCGCCACGCCGGATCACGAAGAGCCGGTGCGCACGCAGCCGGATCGCTTCGATCGGGTCCGTCGCCTGCAACACGACCATGTCCGCGCTCTTGCCGACGGCTAGTCCGTAGTCCGTCAGCCCGAGCGTGGCCGCGCCGTTGGTCGTTACGCCGGAAAACGCCGAACGCATCTCGTTGCGCCCGGTGAGTTGACCGACGTGCACGGCCATGTGCGCGACCTCGAGCATGTCGTGCGAACCCAGACTATACCACGGATCCATCACGCAGTCATGGCCGTAGGAGACGTTCACGCCGGCCGCCGCGAGCTCGCGCACGCGCGTCATGCCGCGGCGCTTGGGATACGTGTCGTGACGGCCTTGCAGGGTGATGTTGATCAGCGGATTGGCCACCGCGTGGAGCTCGGCTTCCGCCATCAGCGCGATCAACTTGCTCGCGTAGTAATTATCCATGCTGTGCATCGAGGTGAGGTGCGAGCCGGTCACACGCCCCTGCAGGCCCAGACGCACCGTTTCGGCGGCGAGCGTCTCGACATGGCGCGAGTTCGGATCGTCGGTCTCATCGCAGTGCATGTCGACGCGCAGGCCGCGCGCGGCGGCGATCTCGCACAGCTCGCGGACCGACGTCGCGCCGTCGCTCATCGTGCGTTCGAAGTGCGGGATGCCGCCGACGACGTCGACCCCGCGGTCGAGCGCGCGCAACAGGTTCGCGCGCGCGCTCGGGCTGCGCAAGAACCCGTCTTGCGGGAACGCGACGATCTGGATGTCGACGTACGGCGCCATGCTGCGACGAACGTCGAGCAGCGCGTCGACGGCGATGAGCCGGTCGTCGCAGACGTCGACGTGCGTGCGGATCGCGAGGCTGCCGCGCGCGATCGCCCAGCGGCAGAATGCGAGCGCGCGCTCGCGTACGTCGTCCACGGTGAGCAGCGGCTTCTGCTCGGCCCAGATCCGGATGCCTTCGAGCAGCGTGCCCGATTCGTTCACGCGCGGCCGCCCGACGCTGAGCGTCGAATCCATGTGGAAGTGGCTGTCGACGAACGGCGGTGAGACGAGCCGCCCGCGCGCGTCGATCTCGCGCCGGCCCTCGCCGGCGAGGTGCGGCCCGAGCGCAGCGATGCGGGTGCCGGCGACGGCAATATCGATGCCCGTGCGGCCGTCGGGCAGATTCGCCCCGCGCACGATCAGATCGAACATCGGGACCTACGCTTTCGGGATGAGCGTTCGGTGGAGGCGGGCGCGCAGGTGGTCGCCCGCGCGCACCGGCGCGAAGCGCGGGTTGGCCGCGTCGCGCGCCATCGGAAGGCACGCGATCTCCGTGTCGTTGTCGGGCTCACAGAAGAACGCGGCGGAGTAGCGCGCGGTGCGTGCGCGGTCGTCGTCGGGCACGGCCACCCGGTGCTCCGTCGAGCGGAACTCGCGGTTCGTCCACTGCTGCATCAGGTCGGCGATGTTCACGAGCACCGTGCCGGGGATCGAGGGCGCGTAGAGCCAGCGGCCGTCGGCGGCCAGCACTTCGAGGCCGCCGCTCGGGTCTTGCACGAGCAGCGTCAGCGTGCCGAAGTCGGTGTGCGCTCCCACCCGCATCTGGTTCGCCGGAGCATCCACGGGGACCGGCGGGTAGTGGAGCACGCGCAGCATGTTGTTCCCGCCGTGCCGCGCGACGAAGTACTCCTCGGGCAGGCCGAAACCGGCTGCGAACGCGCGCAGCACGTCGTTTGCCACGGCGGTGCAGATCGCGTGGTAGTCGACGAAAGCGGCGATCGGTTCGGCCACCACGGCCGGGACCGGCGCGTCGACCGCCGGCGGGAACGCGTCGGTGCTGCTGTAGCTGCCGTCGAGGAACAGGTCGAGCGCTTCTTTATGATCGCTCGGCGTGGCGGCGTCTTCGTGCTCGCGGCCGAGCGGCACGAAGCCGGCGGAGAGCCGGCCGCCGAGGCGGCGCGGCGGATCGAAGCTCGTTGCACCCTCGCGCGCGGCGAAGAACGCCCGCGACGCGTCGAAGAGCGCGTCGACGACGGGTTGCGTGATCGCCGTGCCGCCCAGGTAGACGAAACCCAGTTCCGTGCTGACCGCGCGGAGACGGCGCGCAATATCGTCGCGCTGCGCCGGCGTGCCGTCGCGGAAGCGCGTGAAATCGACGATGGGAACGTCGGTGGCGGCGATCATGCCGTGCCGTCGATGCGGACCATGGGGCCGTCTTTCCGACGTCGTGCTCGCTCGGCCGTTGGACATTTAGAGGAACGCGGCGCGAGCAGGTCACACTCTTTCGTTTCACCTTTTCGCTAGGAGTCTCGCGTGCTCGTCGCCGACGATCTCAAGGTCCTTCACCGCCAATTCGTCCTCACGCCGTGGGTTGCTCAGGGGAACATCGACGCCCCGGTCATCGTGCGCGGCGATGGCATCTTCATGTACGACGCCGACGGCAACCGGTACGCGGACATGTCGTCGGGTTTGATCGCGGTGAACCTCGGTCACGGGCACAAGACGGTCCTCGCGGCGATGCACGCGCAGATCGATCGCCTCTGCTTCAGTCCGACGAGCTGGTTCAACGATCAGCGCGCGCGCTTGGGCGAAACGCTTTCCTCGATCTCGCCCTGGACGGGCGAAGGCGCGCGCGCGTTCTTCACCACCAGCGGCGCGCAGGCCAACGAAGACGCGGTGAAATTCGCGCGCGCACTGACGGGCCGGCACAAGATCCTCACCGCGTATCGCTCGTTCCACGGCTCGGGTCCCGGCGCGTCGGCGCTGACCGGTGAGAACCGCCGCTGGAACAACGAGCCCGACACGATGGGCTCGGTCGTGCGCTTCTGGGGTCCGTATCCCTACCGCAGCCCGTTCCACACCGACGATCCGGCGACCGAAACCGAACGCGTGTTGCAACACGTGCGCGCGACGATCGCGGCCGAAGATCCGAATCGCGTCGCTGCGATCCTGCTCGAGCCGGTCGTCGGTTCGAACGGCGTCATCGTGCCGCCGCCGGGCTACCTCGCCGGTCTGCGCGCGATCTGCGATGAGTTCGGCATCATCTTGATCTTCGACGAAGTGATGACGGCGTTCGGCCGCATCGGCGCGCCGTTCGGCGCGATCCGCTTCGGCGTCACGCCCGACATGATCACGTTCGCCAAGGGCGTCACCTCGGCGTACGCGCCGCTCGGCGGCGTGCTGGTGCGCGAGAAGCTGGCGAAGGCGTTCGACACCAAGCCGATCGGCACGGGCCACACCTACAGCGGTCACCCGCTCAACATGGCGACCGCACTCGGCGCGATCGCCGCGTATCAGGAAGGCGGCTACTTCGAACGCGGCCTGCAGATCGAGACGTGGCTGCGCGAAAAACTCGGCAAGCTCAAGTCCAAGTACGACGTGATCGGCGACGTGCGTGGCACCGGCGCGTTCTTCGCGATCGAGTTCGTCAAGGATCGCGCGACGCGCGAACCGCTGATCGCGTGGCAGGGCACCGATGCCGGTCCGATGCCCGTGCTCTTCAGCTCGCTGAAGAAGAACGGCGTGTACGCGTTCGGCCGCTACAACCTCTTGCACATCGCGCCGCCGCTGATCATCGAAGAATCGGAGCTCGACGAGGCGATCGACGCGATCGACGCCTCGATCGGAGCGATGTCCGCCGCTCGCTGACGGTTCGATCCGCATGTCGTCGCCGTTGATTCTGATCGTCGGCGCCGACGTGGTGGCGGAGGGCGTGTGTAGCGAGTTGGTCGCGTCGGGCGAACACGTCCGGCTGGTCTTCACCCTCACGCCGCCGCAGGTCGAGCGGTTCCGCCGCACCGGCGCGGCGGTCACCGTCGGCGATCCGAACGCGAACGACGTGCTCGAAGAAGCCGGGGTGGCCGACGCGTCGGCGATCCTGACGCTCTCCGACAACGACGAGCTCAACTTGGCGGTCGCACTGCGCGCGCGCATGATCAACCCGCACGTGCGCGTGATCCTGCGCCAGTTCAGCCCCAAGATCGGGCGGAAGATCGAGCAGAGCCTGCGCGATGCGACGGTTCTGTCGCTGGCCGTCCACGCCGCCGCGACCTACGCCGGCGCCGCCCTCGATCCGGGCTGCTACTTCGCGTTGCCGTTTCCCGAGGCGAGCGGCGCCCTACTGGGCTTCACGCGTGCGCGCGCCGACGAGATCGAGATCGGCGGCCTCACCGTCGCGGGTGCGGAAGACCGGCTCGGTTCGCGCATCCTCGCGCTCGGCGATCTGCCCGACCCCGAGCCCGAGGCGGTGATCCACGATCACGAGATGCTGGATATCTTCGGCGAGATCGTCGAGCGCCAAGACGTCGGCCTGCGACGCAGCGCGAAGCGCGCCGACACGTCGCCGCCCCTTGCGCGGTTCGCCGCGAGCATCTGGCGTGCGGCGCGCCACCTCAACCCCATCGCGCGCACCGTCGCGCTCAGCGCCATCGCGTTTTACGCGACGATGCTGGTCTTCTTCCACATCGCCTTGCACTCGTCGTGGAACGGCGCGGCGTTCGACGTCGCCGAGACGATGACGAGCGCGGGCTTCGCCGATAGCCACGTCGCGGAGCGCGGGATCGTGCCGACCTTCGGCACGATCGCGTTCATGCTCGGCGGAACGATCTTCACCGCGATCTTCATCGGATACGTCAGCGCTGCGATCACGCGCGCGCAATGGGTGCAATTGCAAGGCTTGCGGCGCGTGCGCGCGCGCGATCACGTCGTCGTGTGCGGCGGCGGCCGCACCGGCAGCGCCGTCGTATCGCTGCTCGTCGCGGCCGGCAAGCACGTGATCGTCATCGAGGCGTCTCCGGATCCGGGGTTGGTGCGGCGCGCGCGCTCGGGCGAGATCGATCTGCTCACCGGCGATGCGACGCACGAAGACGTGCTCGAACTCTCGAACGTGCCGCACGCGACGGCGGTGATCGCGCTGACCAACAACGATACGGGCAATTTGGAGATCGCGCTCGGCGCGCGCGCGTTGCGGCCCGACGTTCCGCTCGTCGTGCGCATGGAGAGCCGCACGTTCTCGCAAGCGACGACGGAGTTGTTCAACATCGCGACGTTCTCGCCGGCCGAGCTCAGCGCGCCGGCGCTCGCCGGGCTCGCGCGCTTCCCCGGAACGCTCGGCCGCGTGCGGTACGGCGGCATCGATCACACGCTCGTGCAGCGCACGCTGCGCAGCGACGGCGAGGCCGCCGACATGGCCGGCGCGGAGCCGCTCGCGGTGTGGCGGAAGCAGGGCTTGATCATCGCCCGGTACACCGGTGGATTGCGCGCCGGCGACGTGGTGCTCTACGCCGTGCGTCGAACGCCCGCTACACGACCTGCGACGGAATCACCAGCGCTTGGCCTCTCTGTTTGAGGCGGCCGGCGCGGATCAGCCGCGCCAGTTCGAGCGATACGGTTTCGCGCGTGCTGCCGACGAGCGAGGCGATGTCGGCGTGCGTCAAGCGAATCGTCAACTCGACGCCGCCCTCGCACGGCTTGCCGTGCTCGAGCGCGAGCCGTTCGATCAGGTGCACGAGCCGGTCGCTGAGTCGCGCGTAGGAGAGATCCTCGACCGTCGCCGTCATCTCGACCAGCCGATCGCTGACCACGCTCGCGACGTTGAGCGCGAGCTTCGGTTCGCGCTCGAGCAGTCCGAAGAGATCCTCGGCGCGCGACATGCAGAGCAGCGCTTCGTCGACGGCGACCGCGAACGTCGTGCGCGGGCGGTCGGCGAAGAGCGATTCCTCACCGAAGAGATCGCCTTTGCCGAGCACGGCGACGGTGACTTCCTTGCCGTCGGGCGTGATGCGCGCGATCCGCACCGTGCCGGTCTTGATCAGGTAGATCGTGCGCGCCGGATCGCACTGATCGAAGATCAGCGCCTTGCGCGGAAACGTCTGCATGGTGAAGATGTCGGCGTAGCGCGTCACGTCGTCGTCGGTCGACTCCTCGAAGAGCCGGTTCTGTTTGAGATACCAGACCTTGTTGGTCTCGGTCGCTTCCGCTGCCATCGTTCCTCGTTTCGCCTGGGGCCGGATTCGAGTATGCCGAAACCCGTCGCCATGCGCCGTAAGCATCCTTACCGTCCGTGATCGACGTTCACGTTCATTTGCACCCGCCGCGGCTGTTTGCGGCGATTCGACGTTGGTTCGCCGAACGCAGCCCGTGGGTGCTCGAGCATCCGACGGAGCCGGCGGCGGTGGCGGCCGTGTTGCGCGGCGCCGGGGTCGAGCGGTTCGTGTTCTGCTCGTACGCGCACAAGCCGGGGATGGCGCGCGATCTGAACGCCTGGCTCGCGGCAACGTCGCGCGAGCTCGGCGGCTACGGCTTGCCGCTGGCCACCGTGCACCTCGACGATCCCGATCCGCTCGGCGACGTGCGCGCCGCGTTCGACGACGGCTGCATCGGGCTCAAGGTGCACGAAGACGTGCAGCAGCTCGCGATCGACGACCCGCGCTTCGCGCCCGTCCTCGCGCACGTCGCGGAACGCGGGGGATTCGTGCTGGTGCACGTGGGGCCGGTGCCCTGGCGTAGCGACACCAACGACGGCCCCGGTCGCGTGGCGGCCGTGCTCGAACGTCATCCGGATCTGCGCGTCGTCGTCGCGCACTTCGGCGTGCCGGATTGCGCGCGGTACGTCGCGCTCGTCTCCACGCATCCCGGACTCTTTCTCGATACGACGATGGCGTTCGCGCACGACTCGCCGATGTTCGCCGGCGCCGATGCCGCGCTGGTGGAAGCGGCGGCGGACAACATCGTGCTCGGCACCGACTACCCGAACATGCCCTACGCGTACGACGCCGACCGGCGTGGCCTCGAGGCGTTGGGCCTGCGCCCCGCGTCGCTTCGCGCGATCCTCGGCGAGAACGCGCGCCGGCTCGCCCCCGCACTCGCCGCCGACGCGCCGTAGGTCACCGCCGCAACGGCAGGCCGTCGGTGTCGAAGCGCGTGCCGACCAGCATCCGCAAGTCGTTGTTGTAGCTCACCACGCCGGCGCGCACGCCGCTGGCGCGCAGATACCGGTCGTAGACGCGCCAGCTGATCGCGAACAAGCGCGGGTTGTAATAGCGTTCGAAGCGGGCGTTGCTCGCGGCGAGGTCGGCCGCTACGGCGGGGACGAGCGGCAGTCGCGCGCGATCCGCGTCCGGCAACTCGCCGTAGGTCCAGAAGGCCGCCGAGTAGCGGATGAGCGGATCGTTCGAGCGCAGGCACGTGACGGTGCCCACGAAATTCGCGTCGCCCTCGTCGCCGAAGCCGGCGACGTGCGTCCACTCGTGCGCGAGCGCGCGCGGCCACTCGAAGGGCAAGAACGTCGCCGCGAGCAGCGTCTCGAACGCAAACGGATCGTACTGTCCGCCGACGCCGGCCATCGCGTAGATGCGATCGGCGATCGTCGTCTTCGGCACCGTCACCGCGATCGGCCACCTATCGCCCAAACGCGCTGCGACCGGGAGAAAATCGCGCGCGAGTTCGGCGCGCGTCTGCATCGGCGTTTCGCCGGTCGCGCGTGCGTGCGCGGCGGCGACGTCGTCGTTGAGGATGCCGACGATGCGATCCGCGAATGCCGAGACGTTCGCCGGCGTCACGCGCGCGGCATCGAAGTCGACGCGCTCACTCACGGTCGGGCGATGATAGTCGAGCGCCCACAGCAGTTCGAACGCGAGCACGATCGCCGCGGCATAGCCGGCCGTGTGCGCGACGAGCGCAGCGGCCGTGCGCACGCGACGGCCGCGCGCGCGGCGCAGCCGCGCGATCCAGATGCCGAGCGGAATCACGACCGCGAGCGTCACCTCGACGTCGCCGAACGCGAACGGCACGGCGTTCGCGAGCGGAACGAACGTCTGGTTGAGCCACACGTACGCGCCATTGCTGTAGAAGCGTTCGATCACCGCCGCCGGCCACGGCGCTTCGACCACCAGCAACGCGAGCGCGATCAACGCGGCGTCGAACGCGAGCGCCGCTCTCATGCGAAAAGGTACGTCGAGAGTTCGCCGACGCGCTCGAAGCCGACGCGCTCGTACACGCCGATCGCCGCCTGATTGAAATCGTTCACGTAGAGCGAGACGGTCGGCGTGTCGGCCAGGATGCGCCGCGCGATCGCGGCGAGACCGTGCGTCGCGTAGCCGTGGCCGCGCGCGGGCGGTGGCGTCCACACGCCCTGGAGTTGCGCCGTGACGGGTGTGCGCGCGCCGACGTTGCACTGGAAGCGCAACTCGCCGCCGTCGATCCAGACCCACCACGATCCGTGTTCGATCGCGCGCCGGATGCCGGCGACGAACGTCGAGCGTTGCGCGCGCGGGTCGTAGCCGAGTTCGCCCACGATCATGTGCGCGGAATTCTCGGCCACGAGTGCGGCTTCTTCGACGCGTGCGAGGCGGACGTCGACGTCGGCGATTGGCGCGAGCGCTTGCGGCCACACCGCGTAGAGCGGCTGGTGCGCGCGCACGATCGCCGGGTCGCGGTACCACGTCTTCACGCGCGACCAGAGGCCGTCGACCGCGCGTTTCGGTCCGACGAAGCTGCGCAGCCCCGGATGCTTGCGCGTCTCCACCGCGAACGCGTCGAGCGCGGCCGGTTCGTCGGCGGCGACGACGAGTTGCGCGCCGTAGTAGATCACGCCGCGCACCGTTCCGTCGCGCCGGCGGTCGAGCACGAGTTCGTCGGGCGCGTAGGGACCGTGGCCGCCGTCGAGCACCCAATGCAAGAAGGCGTTCTCGAACGGGCGCGCCGCCACGAAGGCCAGCGCGTCTCGTCGATTGTGACGCGTGACGGGTTCGAGCAGGGCGTCAGCTAAGGGGTTGGACGAACGCGGGCTTGGTGGTCGGCACTTTGCTCCCGCCTTCGGGTTCGACGGTCAACGCGATCGCAGCGAGGTGGTCGGCATCTTCGGGCAACGGCACCAGCGTGAGCCCGTTTCCGCTCGGCGTGAAGGTCACGCTCGCGGCGACCGCCTTCGCTCCCTTCGCCAAGGTCCAGGCTTCGTACACGCGTCCGCGGGGAATCGGCGGCAATGACGTCATGGCCAGATACACGTGCGAACCGCGCCGGATGACCGTTCCGTAGACCACCGGAAAGCGCTGCGCGTCGGCGGCCGAGACGTCGGCGAGCATGCGCTGCGCGCTCTCCTCGGACTGGCGCGCCGACGAGGCTTCGGCCGCGAGCACGGCCGTCTTGCGCTGCGCCTCGGCGAGCTCCGAGCTCAGCGTGAAGTTCTGGATGACGCTCACGAGCGCAAACACGACCGCGGCAGCCGCGGCGAGCGCCGTTCCCCACACCGCGCTCGAGCGCACCGTGCTGGCCGCTGCCGGCGTCCGCGTGCGCGCGCCGGCGATCGCGTCGGTGCGCACCTGCGCCATCAGGCGTTCTTTCATGCGCGTCGACCGCGTCGAATCGACCGGTTCGACGGCGATGGTGCCGACCAGATTTGCGGTCGCGCGCAACTCATTGTACTCGCGGCGGGCGCCGTCGTCGGCGAGGATGAACGCGGCGACCGGCGCGGCCTCGGCCGCCGGCAGCACGCCGAGCGCATAGGCCGCGACGAGGTCGAGCATCGCTTCGCGGTCGACCGGTTGCTCGTTCATTGCGACACCGCTTCGACCAGCGTCTCGCGCATCCGGCGCAATCCGGTGCGAATTCGCGTCTTGATCGTGCCCAGCGGAATGCCGGTGCGCCGGGCGATCTCCTCGTGCGTGATCCCGCCGAAGAAGCCGAGTTCGATCGGCGTCCGTTGGTCGTCGCTCAGGGCGGCCAAGGCCAAACGCACGCGTTCCGCGTCGATGCGGGCGAACACGTCGTCGTCGAGGGAGAGTTCCGCCGGCAGATCGGCCGGAATTTCGCCGGCGGGTTTATTGGCCCGGCTGCGGAGAAGATCCAGCACGCGGTTGCGCGTCACGCGACTGAGCCACGCGGAGAAGTTTCCGTCGCGGAACGCGTCAGGAGCACTCCACAGTTTGAGGAACACGGATTGTGTGATATCCTCGGCCATCGTTGCATCGCCCGTCATTCGCAGCGCAATGCCGAAGACGAGCCGATGATAGCCGTCATAGAGTTGCTCGAATGCGTCAACGTCTCGCGTCCGCACCCGCTCCATCAAGCGCGCACCGGCTTCCACTCCTTCGGCTTTCGTGCCGTCATCAGAAGACCCTCGGCCTATGAAACGTAGCCAAGCAGCCGATGGATGGCGCGATACGCAAACTTCGATGAGGACATCATGAAGCAGTACCGGCCCCGCGACCGGTATTTTCTCCGGTTGGCTTGGCTCGCCGGAACCGGCGGGTTCTTCACGATCGCCTTTTCGATCGTCATTCCGATCGAGTCGATGCTGCATCACCGCCCGTACACGCCGTCGTTTTTCTTCTTCGGCGTGTGGGGAATCGCGGCGTTGTGCGGGTGCGCCGCCTGCATCTCGACCTACTTCACCAGCGGCAGTCCGCCCGGCGACCGGCCGCCGCCGGGCGGGCTGCGCGAACGCACGTTTTCGCTGATCGAAGGCGGCGCGAAGACGGAAGGCTCGACCGAGCAGACGAAGCGCGCGGCGTGATCGGAATCGCCGGTACCACCGGCGCTCTCGCGGCGTTGCTCGGCGTGGCCGTGCTGATCGCGCTCGGTGCCGAGCGCTTGCGCATCCCGAGCGCCGTCGCACTCGTCGCCTTCGGCGCGGGGACCGCCGCGATTCACCCCGTCGTGCTGCCGTTTCCCTTCGGAACGACGCTGCTCTTCGTGTTGCTGCCGCCGCTGATCTTCGAAGCGTCGTGGTCGATCGATCTCGGCTCGCTGCGCCGCACGGCGTGGCGCATCGCGCTCTTGGCCGTGCCCGGCGTCATCCTCGCCGCCGGTCTGACCGCCTACGGCATGGCGGCGACCGGCGTGATGCCGCTCGGTGCGGCGTTCGTGCTCGGTGCGATCGTGTCGGCCACCGATCCGGTTGCCGTGATCGCGATCTTCCGGCGGCTCCACGTTCCGCTCGACTTGCAGACGATCGTCGACGGCGAGTCGATCGCCAACGACGGCGTGGCGCTCGTGCTCTACGGCATCGCGCTTTCGCTCGCGACGGGCGGCGCGCCCGACTCCGTGCTGCGCGAGTCGCTGCACGCGGTGGGCGCGGTCGCCTTGGGAACGCTCGTCGGCGTGCTGTGGGCGGTGATCGTCGCCTTCGTGATCAGCAGGACGGGCACGGCGGTGATCGAGGTGAGCGCGACGGTCGCGCTCGCGTTCCTCGCCTATCTCTCGGCGGTCGCGCTCGGTGCGTCGGGCATCTTCGCCACGGCGTCGGCCGCGATCGCGCTGCGCGCGTTGCAGCGGGCCGCGCCGATCGGCGCCAACGTGAACGAGGTGGACGCGTTCTGGAGTACGATCGCGTTCATCGCGAACGGCTTCGTCTTCTTGATCACGGGCCTGCAATTGCAACTGGGCCGGATCGTGCAAGAGCCGCTGCTGGTGGCGGTCGCGATCGTCGTCGTCGTCGCGTCGCGCATCGTGCTCGCGTCGGCGGTGATCCGCCCCGCGGCGTGGCGTTGGACGGTCGTGGTCGCGGGCATGCGCGGCGGCCTCTCGCTCGTGCTCGCGCTCGCCTTACCGCAGACGCTCCCGCATCGCGGTTCGATCGTCGACGCGGTATTTGCGGTCGTCCTGTTCACGATCGTGGTGCAGGGCGTGTCGCTCGAGCCGCTGCTCGCGCGCTTCGGTCTTCAGAGCGGCAGCGGTGGCCCGTCGTTGTCTTCGTAGGTTGCGCGCGGCGGCGGCGGGTCGGGCATGATCGCGTCTTCGTCAGTGCCGGCGAACGACGGCACGCGAAGCTCCGGCAGATCGAGCCCGAAGGGCGGCTGCGCGTCATCGGCGGGCCGCGCGCGCCGGCGCGTCTTCAGCGGCGGCGCGGCATCGCCCGCGACCGCGTCGATGCGCGGGAACGGGACCTGCGGCGGCGGCGCGGGCTGATCGGGTTTCTTCGGCGCGTCCGTCGCGTCGGGTTCCACGACGGCGTCGAACGGCACCATCTCCTGCGGTTCGAGCGATTCGGCAAAGAGCGTGTCGTCGACGACCGTGTTCGCGAACGCACCGGCCTTCGGCAGCACGAGCGTGTCGCCGCGCTTGCGGCCGCGCACGATGAACGCATCGAGCAGCGCGCGCACGCCGGTGAGCGGAACGCCGCTCACCGGCACGAGATTGTAGAGGTCGATCACCGGCTCGATCGTCGCGCGCGAGGCGATGATGTACGCGTTGATGTCGACCGTTCCGCCCGCGAGGCGATGCGCGAGCGTGACGTCGGGTCCGACCACTTGGTATTCGCGGCGCTGCGCGAAGCCGGCGTCGCCCGCGATCACGTCGCCGGTATTGATCCCGACGCCCACCCGCAGCGGCTTGCGGTTCTCGCGCGCCCACTTCGCTTGCATCACCGAGACCAGGCGCACGATGTTGATCGCGGCCCGCAGCGCGTGGTCTTCCTGCTCGGGATCTTCGAGCGGAACGCCAAAGACGCCGACCACACCGTCTTCCAAGAACCGGTGGAGGACGCCGCGCTGGCGTTCGATCGACGTCCCGGCCATCGCATAAAATTCGTTGAGATAGCGCAGCGTTTGCTCGGGTGTGAGGTGTTCGATGAAATGTGAGAAGTTCCAAATGCGGCACACGAGAATCGTCGCGCGCATCTCGCGGCCGCTGAAGAGGCGCTCGTCTTTGCGATTCAACAGCTCTTCGACGATCGTCGGCGGCACGTACCGGGCAAACGTCGCACGCACGCGCTGCGACTCGGCTTGCTCGGCGCGCCAGCGGCGTACGAAAACGATCAGGGCCACGATGACCCCGATCAATGCCAAGCCGATCAGCGCGATGGCTGCTCCCGCCATGCCGCCCCCTTCGGCTTCGCGCCGTCAAACCCGGTACGATGGGCGATGATTTGATCCAGATCCGTTCGACGATCCCCGGATTCGCCGGGTTTGCCGACGTCGCCGCACGCCGATTGAGCGATCAGCAGGTACGCGCGTGGGTCGGCGAGCGGCTCGCTGCGTTACGCGAGCGCGTGCCGCTCGGCGCCGCGCTCGGCGATTTCGAGGATGCGATCGTCCACTGTCAGTTCGGCGATCAGCACGTGATCAAAGCGCTCGAGGACAGTCGCTTCGGCGAACCCGAGCGCGTCGCCGTGCTCGAGGCGGAGGATACGCGGCTCATCGTCGCCGCCTCGGGATCCGAAACGGTCACCTCCGAGGGCGTGGCCGCATTCGTCGCCGCCGTGCGCGAGGCGATCCGGCAGCGGAACGCCGCCATTCTCGCGCTCGATTCAAAACGGTAGGTGCACCGCCGATTTGATCTTGTTGATCACGGTGTTCTGCACTTGCTGGATGTTGGTCGGAACGCCGAGCTCCGCGAACTTGTCCAGCGCTGCTTGCGTGATCGCGCTGACCTGCGTCTGGATCACGCCGTTGACCAGGTTCGCGATGAGTGACTGACCCGGCAACACCTTGATCGTCGTGCCGGCTTTGTCGCCGGCGGTGAACGTGACCTCGACGGCGGCGCCCGACGTGTTCGAGTTGTAGACGTTGAGCGTAAGGTCGCCGCCTTCGACGTCGATGTCGCCTTCGGTGCCGCGCACCGCGATGTTCGAGGTCGGCGTGCTGAACACGAAGTTCGCTTGCTGCCCCGCCGGGTGCTGGACCTGGAAGCGCGTTTTGCCCTGATAGACGATGAATTTCGCGTTGGCGATGTCGGTCTGGTTGAAGAACGCCATCTGCACGCGCGTGTCGGAGCCGAGCGTGACGATCGAGGAATCCGGGAGCGTGACTTGTGCCTGCGAGGCGTCTTGCGTCGTGGCCACGTCGGCGTCGATCAGCGGATGGCGGACCGTCGGCACGAGCACGTGCGCGGTGCCGTCGTGTTCGTAGCCGACGCTGCCCTTCACGTTGGTCAGCATCTTCACGGCGTCGTCGGCGCGCGCCGGTGACATGGCCACGAGCGTCAGCAGTGCGCCAAGGGCGGCGCTGCCGCCGCGCGTGCTCCAACCGGCCCGACGCTCGTTCATCCCCTCATGTTAGCTGCTGACGGTCTGGACGCTTTTTCGCACCGTCGGTGCACGCATGCTGCGCGCGATGATCCCGCCGCAGACGGCCGCCAGCGTGAGGCAGGCCGCGCCCACGCCCGGTTCGCCGAGGATGAGCTTGCCGATTCCGAAGAGCGTGCCGAACACGAGACCGAGCCCCGCGATCCAGTCGACGAGCGCGATGCCGAGCGAATCGCCGGGCGCGCTCGGCGCGGTGCGGAGCGCGATGCGTTTCCAGCCGGCGTCGCTCGGGCGCACGCGTTCGAAGAAGCGCACCAGGGTTTCCTCGGTCTCGGGTTTGGTCGCGTAGGTGACCGCGATCCAGCCCACGGTCGTCACCGCGACGGTGATCAGCATCCGCTTCGCGGTCGCGTTGGGATCGTCGCCGGGAATCACGTTGAAAGCGTAGAGCGCGCTGCCGACTACGGCCGAGATCGCGAGCGCCGCGATCTCGCTCCAGGCGCTGATGCGCCACCAGTACCAGCGCAGGATCATCACGAGGCCGACGCCGGCCGTCATGGTGAGCATGTACTTCCACGCATCGCCGACCGAGTGCATCAGCGGCGTCACGAGCGCGGCGAGGATCAGCGCGACGCCGGTCATCACGCGCGAGATCATCACGTAGTGCTCTTCGCTCGCGTCCTTGCGCACGAAGCGGCGGTAGAGATCGTTGGTGAGGTACGACGAGCCGAGGTTCAGCTGCGTGCCGATCGTCGACATGTACGCGGCGAGGAAGCCGGCCAGCATCAATCCGCGCAGCGATGCGGGCAGGTAGTCGACCAGCGTTTGCACGTAGCCGAGTTCGTCGTCGACCTTGCCGTCGGCGCCGATCACGCCGTGCGGGTAGAGCACGAGCGCGCAGAGCGCGACGACGATCCACGGCCACGGGCGCAACGCGTAGTGCGCGACGTTGAAGAAGAGCGATGCGAGCACCGCGTTCTTCTCGTCTTTGCACGCGAAGATGCGCTGCGCGATGTAGCTGCCGCCGCCGGGCTCGGCACCCGGATACGACGACGCCCACCACGCGACGCCGACGAACACGAGGAACGTCGTGAGCGGCATCCAGCTCGCATCGCCGCTCGGGAAGAACGCGAGGATCGAACCGGCACCGCTCGCGTGATGCGCGGCATCGACGCTCGCGAGGCCGGTCTTGAGCGCGCCGATCCCGCCGACCGCGATCACGGCGCAGACCGCGAGGACGATCGCCATCGACATCTTCACCACGAATTGCAGCATGTCGGTGACGAGCACCGACCACAAGCCGCCGATCGTGACGTAGAGCGCGGTGAGCACGAGGCACACGTAGAGCGCGAGCATCGTCGGTACGTGCAGCGTGAGCGAGAGGATCTTCACCATCGCGAGGTTGACCCAGCCCATGATGATCGTGTTGACGATCACGCCCTGATACACGGCGCGCACGCCGCGCAGCCACGTCGCCGCGCGGCCGCCGTACCGCAGCTCGATGAACTCGACGTCGGTGAGCACGCCCGAGCGTCGCCAGAGCGCGGCGAAGAAGAACACGGTGAGCAGTCCGCTCGCGGCCATGTTCCACCACAGCCAGTTGCCGGCGATGCCGTTCTGCGCGACGAAGCCGGTCACGGCGAGCGGTGTGTCGACCGCGAAGGTCGTCGCGACCATCGAGGTGCCAGCCAGCCACCACGGCGCCTTGCGCCCGGAGAGAAAGTACTCGCCGACGTTCGTCTCGCGCTTGGCGTAGTACAGTCCGATGCCGAGGTTGATCGCGAAGAACGCGACGACGACGAAGATGTCGAGCCCGGTCAGGTGCATCCCGGCCGGTTCGCGGATCAGGTGCGCCGACCTCGCGGTTGCTGCTGCGTGATACAGTGGATGTTGCCGCCGCCGAGCAGGATCTCGCGGCCGGGGACCATGACGATTTCGCGTTCGGGGAAGAGGCGCGCGAGCACCGCGTATGCCCGCTCGTCGGTTGCGACGCCGAAGCTCGGCGCGACGACGGCGCCGTTGACGATGAGGAAGTTCACGTACGATCCGGCGAGCCGCTCGCCCGCGTTGCGCGCGTAGCCGGCGGCGGTGTGTTCGATTCCCGCGGCTTCGGCGGCCGTGATGTGCATCGGCGCGGGCATCGGAATGCGTTCGATCGTGAGCCGCGACCCGCGCGCATCGTGTGCCGCCGACAGGCGCGCTTCGGCATCGCGCGAGACCGCGTAGTGCGGATCGGCCGGATCGTCGCACCACGCGAGCAGCACGACGCCGGGGCGCACGAAGCACGCGAGGTTGTCGACATGTCCGCCCGTCTCGTCGAACGGCACGCCCGCGCCGAGCCAGATCACGTGCGACGCACCGAGGTAGGTCGTGAGCGCGTGCTCGGCGGCCGCGCGCGTGATGCCGGGGTTGCGGTGCTCGTCGAGCAGACACGCTTCGGTGACGAGCACCGTGCCCTCGCCGTCGACGTGCAGGGCGCCGCCTTCGGTGACGAACGGCGTGCGATAACGTCGCATGCGCTCGATCTCGAGCATCTTGGCGGCCACCATGTCGTCGCGATCCCACGGACAATAGAGGCCCGCGTCGAGGCCGCCCCAGGCGTTGAACGTCCAGTCGACGCCGCGCACGGCGCCCGCATCGTTCACCACGAAGGTCGCGCCGACGTCACGCGCCCACGCATCGTCGCTGCTCATCTCGACGACGCGCACGCCGGGCGGGAGCAGCGCGCGCGCGTTCGCAAACTGCGCGGCCGAGACCATCATCGTCACCGGCTCGAAGCGCGCGATCGCGCTCGCGACGGCGGCGAACGCCGCCTGCGCGGGTTGCGCGCCGAGACGCCAGTTGTCGGGGCGCTCGGGCCAGATCATCCACGTGCCGTCGTGCGGTTCCCACTCCGCCGGCATGCGAAAGCCGTCGGTCAGGGGCGTCGTCAGCGCGTCGTCGCTCACGTACTCGTGGCCGGGTGCGGGTGCGTGCCGTCGAGCGTGAGCAGCGGTTCGTACAGCTCGGGTCGACGATCGCGGAAGACGCCCCACGCGCGGCGGTACGCGGCGATCGCATCGAGGTCGAACGTCGCCGTCAGCACGGTTTCCTCGGAACGGCTCGCCTCGGCGACCTTCGCGCCGGTGTGGTCGGCGATGAACGACGAGCCGTAGAACGTCATGCTGGTGCCGCGCCGGCCGGATTCGGTGCCGATGCGATTCGCCGCGACGAGCGGCATCACGTTCGCCGCCGCGTGGCCCTGCATCGCGCGTTGCCAATGATCGCGCGAGTCGATCTCGGGCGCGAGTGGTTCGCTGCCGATCGCGGTCGGAAAGATCAGCACCTCGGCGCCCATCAGCGCGAGCGCGCGCGCGGTTTCGGGAAACCACTGATCCCAGCAGATGCCGACGCCGATGCGGCCATGCCGCGTCGCCCAGACCCTGAAGCCGGTATCACCCGGCGAGAAGTAGTACTTCTCGGAGTAGCCCGGGCCATCGGGGATGTGCGATTTGCGATAGGCGCCGAGCACGCGGCCGTCGGCGTCGACGAGCGCCACCGTGTTGAAATAATTCTGCCCCGCTCGTTCGAACACCGAGATCGGCAGCACGACGCCGAGCTCGCGCGCGATCGGTGCGAAGTGCGCGATCGCGGCGTTCTCATCGAGCGGTGTCGCGAGCGCGAAGAAGTCGGGGTCTTCATCCTGACAAAAATACGGCGTCTCGAACAACTCCGGGATCGCTACGATCTGCGCCCCGCGCGCCGCCGCCTCGCGCACGAGCGCTTCCGCCCGCGCAACATTGCGCGCGGAATCGGCCGAGCACGCGATCTGCGTCGCCGCCACCATAACGTTCCTCAAGCAACTCTCCCCAAACCAATGCAGACGATCCGCACCCTGTCATCCCGAGCGCAGGTTCGCGCAGAGCGAACCGCAGTCGGGACAGCGAGCGGGCGTGCCCTCCGCGGATTTGGCGTACGCGTGGCGGTCCCTCGACGACGCGCCTGCGGCGCTTTGCTCGGGATGACACCGGGGGGCGATGATCGTTGCCACGTTCGCCGTCGTCGAGGGCGGACGATTGCCGCGGATTCGGGAAGGCGATTCGAGGTCCGTCTTTCGGGCGGCGGGAACACCGCGCCGTGCGCGTGTTGCTGATCGCTGTGCTACTCGTCGCCGGTTCGCTGCGCGCCTCGCTCGCCGAACCGGCGCTCGTACCGCGACCGGTGCTGATGCAGACGACGGCGTGCGGCCGCGGATTCGATCTGCGCGCGCCGGTCCGCTTTCCGCGTGGCACCGATCCCGGTGGGCTCGAGCTGGTGCGCGAGCGCTGGACGGCGCTCGGCATTCCCGCGCCCACGCTCGCTGCGCACGGCGCGAACGTGCGCGTGCGGTTCGGGGCGCCGCAGGTGGAGCCCGACGCGTACGATCTGCGCGTGACGCAAACGTCAATCACGGTCGACGCCGGCGGCGCGGAGGCCGCGTTCGACGCGCTCGCGACGCTCGCGCAGTTGCCCGAGCGCGATGGGCGCGGTGGCTGGAGCATCGGGTGCCGCTTCATCGCGGATCGCCCGGCCTTGCGCTGGCGCATCGTCTCCGACGACATCTCGCGGGGGCCGTTTCCCACGATGGGGTATTTCGAGCAGCGCATCCGCGGGCTCGCGGCGTTCAAGATCAACGGCTACTCGCCGTACATGGAGCAGGTCTTCGCCGATCCGGCGCATCCGATCGTCGCGTTTCCCGAGGCGCTCACCGGCGCCGAACTGCACCACCTCGCCGAGTATGCGCGGCGCTTTCACGTCACGTTGATCCCGGAGCAGCAGACCTTCGCGCACATGCACGAATCGCTGAAGTATGAAGAGCTCGCGCCGCTCGCGGAATTGCCGCACGGCTATCTGCTCTCGCCGTCGGATCCCGCAACCTCGGCGTATCTCGCGCCGCTCATCCAGGCCGAACTCGCGGCGGTAGGACCCGTGCCGTTCTTTCACATCGGCGCCGACGAGCCGATCGATCTCGGCCGCGGCCGCACGCCGCGCACGCCGCAGGTCTTCGCCGGTCACGTCACGCGCGTGGCGGCGATGCTTGGCGCGAACGGACCGGCGCCGATGATCTGGGACGACGCCGTGCAAGCCGATCCGTCGATTCTGCCGTTGTTGCCGCCGCGCACCGTCATCGTCGCCTTCCACTACGGCGCAGAGGCGTCGTTCGCGAAATACATCGCGACGATCGCGAACGCGGGGCACGACCTGATGGTCTCTCCGGGCGCGAACAACTGGAATCAGATCTATGACGATCTGACGACGGCCTACGCGAACGAAGCGCAGTTCCTTGCCGATGCGAAGAGCGCGCAGAGTGCGCACGTCCTCGGCATGGTCGAGACGGTGTGGCACGATGACGGTCAATCGCTCTACGAAGCCACGTGGGCGCCGGTCGCGTTCGCGGCGGCGAGCGCATGGGACGCGCTGCCGGTCGATCGCGCGACCTGGCATGCCACCTTCGCAAGCGCGTTCTTCGGGCCGCAGGATGCGGCGCGCTATGCCCACGATCTCGATGAGCTCGAGTCGATGGAAGACGCGCTGCGTTCGCCACCCGACAGCGACCCGCCCGACTATCTCTTCTGGTCGGATCCGTTCGATCCGCGCATCCAGGCGCGCATGCAGCACGTCGATCTTGCCGGCCTGCGGCTCGAAGCGGAAGACGTGATGACCCACCTCGCCACGGCGCGGCCGCCGCTGCACGCGCAGGCCGCGCGGGCGATGCGGCTCGCCGCGCTCCGCTACGACGTGCTCGGGCGCCGCTTCCAGATCGGCAAAGAAGCGCGCGATTACTACGACGACGCGCGCGCGCACGTCGCGGCGCACGACGACGGCATCGTGTATCGTGGGCTCAACGTAGCGAAGTATCTCTGTTGGGAATTGCGCGATGAGATGACGGCGCTCGCGCCGCTCTACGCCACCGCGTGGAACGCCGAGAGCCGGCCGGCCGGCCTCGATCGCGTGCTCGTGCGCTACGCGCGCGCCGCACAGATCGCAGTCGGTGAGGCCGACGCGCTCGATGCCGTGGCGCGCGAAGACTATCTGCGCGGCGGCACGTTGCCGCCGTTCGACGAGGCGATCGGGCCGACGCGTTGACCGGCATCGCGATCGTCGCGGTCTTTCTCGTGCTCGTGGGCCTCATGGTCGCGCGCAAGCTGCCCGCGCTACTCGCCGTGCCGCTGATGGCGATCGCGATGGCGGCGATCGCCGGCTCGCCGCCGGCGACGATCGTGGGCGTGATCGCGGGCGGCGTCGTGCAACTCGCGCCCGTCTATGCGACCGTCATCTTCGGCGCGCTCCTCAGCCGCGTCGTGCTGCAAACCGGGATCGCCGAGACGATTGTCACGTACGCAGCCGAATTCGGCGGCGATCAGCCCGTCGTGCTGGCGCTGATCCTCTGCGCGGCCGTTGCGTTACTGTTCACGTCGGTGACGGGACTCGGTGCGATCATCATGATCGGCACGATCGCGTTGCCGGTGATGATGACGGTCGGCGTTCCACGCACGACCGCGGCGACGCTCTTTTTGCTCGCGTTCGGCCTCGGCTACATCCTCAACATCGCACAGTGGAAATTCTATCGCGACGTGTTCGGCGTCGACCAGCCGCAGCTGCAGTCGTACATCTACGTCTTGTTCGCGATCGATGCGTTGGTGCTGATCGTCTACGCGCTCGTGCAGGCGCGCACCACGCGCGACTACGCGACCTTCGCGGTCGCCGGCGATCCGCCGCGCAAGCGCACCAACGTCGCCGCGCTGCTGACGCCGGTGCTGCCGCTCGTGCTCTTCGCCGGGCTGCACGTCGATGCGATCGTCGCGTTTCTCGTCGCTGCGCTCTACGGCGTGCTCGTGACGCGTCCGCGCGCGATCGCGGCGACGCTGAGCGCGGCATGGATTCGCGGCGTGGAAGACGTCGCGCCGGCCGTGATTCTGATGATGGGCATCGGCATGCTGCTCGTCGCGGTGCGCACGCCGGCGGTGCAAGCCGCGGTGACGCCGGTGATCGCGGCGGTCGCGCCGCGCACGCCGCTCGCCTACGTGATCGTGTTCGGCCTTTTGAGCCCGCTCGCGCTCTATCGCGGGCCGCTCAATCCGCTCGGCGTCGGGATCGGCGTCTACACCGTGCTCGCATCACTGCACGCGCTGCCCGGCGTCGCGCTCGTCGCGGCGGTGATGGCGGTGGTGCAAGTGCAGAACGTGTGCGATCCGACCAACACGCAGAACGTGTGGGTCGCGAACTTTACCGGCGTCGGCGTCGAGCGCATCACGCGGCTCGTGCTGCCGTATCAGGTGACGGTCGCGACGCTTGCGGTCATCTGCGTCGTGCTCTTCGGGCGCTCGCTCTTCGCAACGCCGCCGTTCACACCGGCCGCCCCCGCCGCCGCGGCCACCACGGCCCCGATGCAACTCGGCGCGAACGCCGCCGCGGCCGATACGATCGCCGTGCTCGCGGTGACGCCGGCGGCCGGTGCCGCGGCGTACCAGATCGCGGCCGACGTGAACCGGAGTTGGCCGCACGGCTTTCACGCGCTGCTCGTTCACGCGATCGACCCGGCGGCGACCTGCGCGAACATGCCGTACGCGAGCGTGATGCGCGTGACGACCGAGCCCGTCGGCGAGACGCTCGACGTCGGCATCGAGCTGACCGACTGCGCCGGCTGGAGCGTGAACCAGTGGCACGAGCAGGGTGCCGATCCGGCGCCGCTCGGGCTCGCCGCGTTGCGGCGCGTGCGCTCCTGGATGGTCGATCACCCGGCGTTTGCGGACAACGTCTTCGCGCGCGGGATCGCCGACGATCCGGCCCGCGCCGGGGCGACGTATTTCTACGTGCTCTTCAAAACGAGCGACGGGCAGATGCGCGTGCTGGCCCGGCCGGGTGGCCCCGCGTGGACGGCGGGGCTGCGCACCGGCGACGTCGTCGACAAAGTCGACGGCCGCTACTGGTGGGAGTACGGCACGTATCAGACGCAGCTGCGCGCCTACGATGGCAAGCCGCATACGTTCGATGTGAGCCGTGCCGGGCAACCCGACATCCACGTTGCGTTGGGCGCGCCGTTCGAGCCGTCGCTCTAGTTCCGTTTTGTTAGGTCTGTGTTAGGCGGACGAAGCCGGCGGCCTCGGAACACCGGTGGCCATCGTGAGAGATATGACGTCGCGACGAACTGCCATTGGGATGCGCATCCGCCTTTGTGGCGGTGCTGCGTTGTTGTTGCTGGCGGCGGCGGTGGCCGGCTGCGCGGATACGCCCGCGGCGATGCCGCGTAGCCGCGCCACCGCATCGCCGAGTCCGACGCCAACCCCGACCCCGACGCCAACCCCGACCCCGACGGCGAGTCCAACCCCGACCCCGAATCCGGTGATGCTCTCGACCGCGAGCCTCACGTTCACCGGCACGGGTGCGGCGAACGCGCAGTCGGTCACGGCAAGTCAGATCGGCGGAACCAGCTTCACCGCATCGTCCCCCGCGAGCGGGAGCGGATCGTGCACGGGCATCGCAACGATATTTCCCGCCACCGGGACGATCTTCACGGTCACGCCGGCTGGTGCCGGCAGTTGCGCGTTCACGATCACCGGCGCCGACGGGCAGAGCGCAACGGTGTCGATCGGCGTGACGGTGACCACGCTCGGAGGAAGCTAAGTGCTGCGACGCCGTTGGTTGGCGTTCGTTGCCGTTGTTGCGGTCGCCGGTTGTGGCGCGGGTCACACGGCGGCCGGATCGCCGGCGTTGCCGCAGAGTGCTTCGGGGTCGTCGGCGGCGCCGGCGAAATCGACGAGCGTTGCGATCGATATCGTGTTGCCGACGGCGAGCACGTCCGCGCTGCGGCGCGCGCCGGCCTACATTTCCGGCTCGACGCAGTCGGCGGTCGTCACGGTGACGCCGAGCGGCGGGAGCGCGAGCGCACCGGTCGTCATCGCGTGCACCGCGACCAGCTGTAGCGGAACGGTGAATGCGCCGGTCGGCAGCGACACGTTCGCGGTCGTGCTCTACGACAGCACGAGCGGGAGCGGAAACGCGCTCTCGACGGGCACGACAACCCAAACGATCGTCGCCGACCAAACCAATAGCGTCAACCTGACGTTCAACGGCATCGTCTCCACCATCGCGCTTGCGCTGGGCGCGAGCGGAACGGCGGGAACGTCGGCGACGATCCCGCTCACGGTCAACGCCCTCGATGCGGACGGCAAAACGATCGTGGGCCCCGGCAACTACGTGAACGCAAGCGGCGCTCCGGTGACGATCGCACTCGCCGATTCGGATGCCAGCGGCGCGACGACGCCGTCGCAGACGAATTTCAGCGCGCCGAGCACCGGCGTGACGCTGAGCTACACTGGCCTCGCGATCACGACGGCGACACTGACGGCGAGCGCGAGCGGCTACGCGAACGCGACGGCAACGTTCACCCCGGCGCTCCAGCCGATCGTCACGACGCTGTCGACGCTGAATCT
>Ga0116230_10001058_pt1 | contig 25467 bp, 25 predicted proteins | sample S1TSphfallax_3_FD_88678 | JGI IMG/M metagenome (GOLD analysis project Ga0116230, IMG submission 88678) | Host-associated microbial communities from peat moss isolated from Minnesota, USA - S1T2_Fd - Sphagnum fallax MG | ecosystem: Host-associated > Plants > Peat moss > Unclassified | place... | reverse complement strand
GCGTATCCCATCTCCCTGTAAAATGGCAACTGGGCCATCGCATTCAGGCCGACGTAGCTCAGTTGGTAGAGCAACTGATTCGTAATCAGTAGGTCACCGGTTCAACTCCGGTCGTCGGCTCCAGCAAAATTCCCCACCTCGCCGCCGAAACTCCCGTTGGTCCGCCACTTTTGCGGATCGCGATCTTCCGATTGCCGGGGGAGGTCTTTCGCGAGGGAACAGGCGGGCGCTTGATGTCGGTCCGCCACCTGCGACGGTCCTCCTAATCTCCCAGCAATCCGGTACGCTCAAGATGGATCGATTGCGGGGTCGCATCGGGTGGAAACAGCGAGTCGGGGCCCGGATCGTTCGCCGGCGGAGCCACCGTGCGGCTGTCGATCGGCAGCGTATCGGCGTGTTCGGCCGCCCACCTTGCGGCGAGCCCGTTGAGCGGGCTTCGAGTGTTGTACTCCTGATAGGCGATCATTCTGCCAATGCGCACCACCAGGTCGTCCAGACCCTCCGAAGCCGCCCAAAAGTCGCCGATGCACACCGTCGCATCGTCGAAATTCGGATGAAAAACCGGCGTGATCATGCGGCACTGAGGGGCGCGCCGCGGATAATCCAGCGACAGATTGATTTCGAGCACATGCGTGTCTCGCTCCAGAATCTCCCCGGCGGCGTTCACATAAAGACCCTTAAGGGAGTAGGTGAAGCGGTAAAACTCCGGCGGCATCCCGGCCGTGCCCGCGATCTGAATCGGCGGCCAGCCGGCAAATCGCTTCAGGAGCAGCTCGTGATCGATCTTAAGCCTTCGAACGCGCGGAGACGCCATGCTGGCTCCTTTTCCCTAAAGCCCGTGCAGGTTTCTAACGATGGTAAACGCCGACACCAGCACCAGACACGCCTGAAGCAGAGGTTCAGGCACCTGGGGCCACGCGAACTCATCGCGCCTCAAGGCTCGCCAGTAGCTCGCGGCCAGAAAGACCGCGATCCAGGGAAGCAGAATCACCAGCAAGGCGTTCCAGTGAAGGGCTTCGCCCAGACGCCCATGGAGCAGCGCCGCGACCGCTCGCGTGCCGCCGCAACCGGGACACTGGATGTGCAGAAACAGGAAAACCGGGCACCGTGGATAAAAGCCGCTCTGGGCCGGCGGAAAGCGCCAAAGCAAGCATGCGCCAGCAACGGCGCTCAAGGCGCCAACCTGAGCGAGGACTCTCCGCCCCGCGTAGCTCATGCGGCCATATACCCCAGGCGATCCGCTTTCTTACGGCGATTGATGTCGTTGAAGTAATACTGGAAGTAAATGGTCGCAAAGAAGAAGGTCATGACTCCGCTCAGCGAAACTCCCATCGGTTCGGCCGTGTTGTAGTGATCTTCGATCGAGCTCTTCAGCACAAATCGGCCTACGATGACCAGCACGGCGTAGACCAGCTGCAGCACTCCCGCCGAAGCATTCTTGGGCTGGTGGTTGAAGGAAGTCCAGAAGCTGTTGAAAAAAATCATCAGGAACACCGCGGCGGAAGCGATGTACCAGAAGATCGCCTTGCTCTCCGGCTCGACTTTCTTGATAAATGCGCTTTCCACGATGTTCCACGCCACGCTGAACGTCCCGCAGGTGATTACCTCAAAAAGCAGCACCAGACCCCAATGCAAGTTGGGTGGGTCGGGATATTCCGGCATGGCCGGCATGGCTGGGGCTGGCGGCATATACGTCGGCACGGGGATGGTCCCGATAATTTCGGAAACCAAGCGCGGCTCGGTCATGCCTTCGCTGCGAGCCAGGTCGGTCGCCGCAATGTTGCCCGAGAGGACATAGCGTTGCAGGTCTGCGAGCGTGTAGGGGCCGAATTCCTGCCCGTCCCGAATGACGAAGTAGTTCACAGAGAGCCTCCAGAATGAGACAAACCAGATTTAGACAAATGCAATGCCGTCGTTGTCCTCATTGACGACACAAGCCTCGACGATAGCCCATATCCAACTGACGATCGAACCCGCGAAACAAGTCAACAGAGAGACGCAAAGCTGGATGATGGCCTTCGTAGTGTAACCGGCGTAGAAGTTGTGGCCGCCGAAGGCGCCGAGAAAGATCGCCAGGAGCACGAAAACCACGCGGCTCTTTCTTGGCAGGTAAGGGCTCGCGGCAGGCGGCATGTAGCCGCCGAACGTTGGGTAGGCCGGCGGATACGGCGTATACCCGCCGCCCGCGAACCTCGCCGGCGGCGGGGGCGGCGGAACGACTCCCTCGGGCATCGGCGGCGGAGGCGCGGCCGCGGGCGCCGGCGGAGGAGCCGGAGCGGCAGGCGTCCGCAGATTCAGAACCGAATGCGCCGAGGGTGCCGGCTGAGCCGCTGGGTGGCCAGCAGCGGTCAGATCCCCAGGGGAGACGCTGATTTTGGCTTCCTCGACGGGCGCGTTCGAGCATCCAAAGACTGTACAACCTCCATTCTCAGCAAGGCAATCGCTGTGATGAAACGTGCCGCAGCCGGGGCAAGACACCGCTTCTTCGCCGGGTTCGAACTCCGCTCGGCAGTAGGGGCAGGTTCCAGACATTAGCGCTGCCTCTCCTGGTACTTAAACCCATATCGCCCCAGTTGAATCGCGGCTCCGCTCTCCAGCACGCGCGTGCCGCGGACCGGCTGCCCGGAGACGTATGCGGGACCGCTTGCCACCAGATGCACACGCGATCCCTTGAGCTGCAACACCGCGTGGTGGGGCAGGATTTCCGCGTCTTTGAAGAGGTAGATATCGCAGCTTTGCGAGCTGCCCATGGCGGTCTGGGGCTTGTACAGAATGAATTGCTTACCCGCCAGCGGTCCGGCGGTCACATACAGCCAGCGGTCTTTGAGAGCGCTTTCGACCAGACCCATCGCCACGCCGGTCGCCAGTCCCAGCAGGCTAAAGCCCACCGCGCGGCTGGTCGCTCCGCCATGGGTCGCAAAGGCGATCGGGTCGAAGATCAGCCCTCCGAGCCCCGCGCCCACCGCGCCTCCCAGCACTCCGTAGCCGGTGCGCTTCATGGATTGGCCGATAATTCCATATACGCCGCCGCCCGCCCCGCCGATGACCATCCACGCCAGCGCGCGCGCCACCCATGCGGCTGGATTGTGCGCCGAAACCACACCCAACTGCGCGCAGACGGAGAGCAGGATGGCATAAATGACGTTGGCGATACCGTTGAAGAGGAATCCCAGCACGATGCCCAGCGGCAGCGCCAGGCCGCAGCGGATCAGACCCTTCCTCAAGGAACGCTCCACAATGCTTTCGGCCACGGCAAAGCCGAGACAGATCAGCGTCACCAGCAACGGAAGAATCCAGATATTGCCCCAATGCTGGCCTTCGCCGTCCACGAACCCCGGCTCGGCGATTGCCCATGCGGCGAGTGCTCCGACCAATCCGGCAAGTCCCAGATAGCACCATCCTTGCAGCAAAATGCTGCCCTTTTCCTGCACCAGCGCCGGCGCCTCCGGCATCGAGTTGACGTTGCCGTAGCACTTGACGCCGGACGTTTCGCCAGGAACCGTGCTGCCTGAAGCAACGATGCCCGCGGCCGGACTCCCGATCTCCGAAAGCTCCTCCAGCGTGATTCTGAGCTTCTCCGGATTTGGATTCGCGCTCATTTCTTCCTCCCTGAATTCGCGTCGGGCGCGGCGGGTGGAACCGCCGGAGCCGCTGGAGTGGACTGGGGAGCCGGCTTGCCGCCTGCCGCCGCTGGACCGGGCGAACTTGGGGATTGCGCTGGGCGGGGTTGCAAGGGAAACGGCACTCCGGTCAAGGGATCGACCGGAATCGCCACGAAGCGCGGAAAGAGAAGGTAGGCGACCAAGAAGCCAACCGCCAGCGCGGATAGGTACGAGAACAACGTCACGCTCCAGCGCAACCAGGCCGGAGGCGCGTTGCCCCTGTTTCCGTCGCGCCGGACCGAGGAGAGCGGCTCCTCGTCTTCCTCAAGTGCGTCTTTTGAACTCTTGCCCGTGCGCTCTGTCCCGTCCCCGTTGTTGTCTACGATCGAAAATGACGGAACGCGATGAATCTTCCCATCGATCCAGCCGAAGCAACCCTCCTCGTCCGAATGCGGGTCGTACACCCACGCCACCTGATCCGCGGAGGAGAAAAAATTGCGATGAATGAAGGTATCGTGCTCGGAGAGAAAGACGCCGAATCCGGGATGCGAATGGTACCAGCCGACAATCCGGTCGTCCGGATACGATTCATCCTTGACCCGGTAAATCGCCTCCCATGCATCCTGGGTGAACGTGACGTGGGTGCCGGCCTGCGCCGCATTCAGGCCTTCGATCGACGCTCGCACTTGAATCGTCCCGCTCAGAACCTCTCCGATCAGTACGCCGCAAACCTCGGTCTTCATGGACCGGCGCGCGTGCTGCCGGATGCGGCGCGCCACTTCGCTGTCGATCGAGAGGCGCGGACCGGGATCGCTTTGCGCGGCTTGCGCCGCCGGTTGCGGTGCGGGTTGCAATGCCGATTTGGATTTCGTCATGGCGCGACCTCCTTAGGATGAGCCAGCGGTCCCAGGACCGCCTCGGCGTCTCCCGCAATGCAGTAAGAAATCTCGGCATCCTGAGCGCCAACGGCTCTCACCGTAAAGACATCGAAGAGCGGTAGCCCCAGCCGATCCAGCGTGCGCGCAGCCAGTTCCGTTTCGCCTCGAAACCCCGACAATGTCCGAACCACGCGCATCCGTCCATCGCGCGGGCAGAGCCCCCGATCGTAGCGAACGGCGCCCACCGGCAGGTATTGCTCTTCTTCATCGCCGCAATGCGGGCAGACCAGCTTCTGAATGATGTCGCGGCTGAATTCCAGCACCGCCTCCTCCGCGTTCAAGTCCTCGCGTCCACGCTCCAGCAGTTGGCCAAGCGTCAGGTCGCGCGAGGATTGCGGCAGCCGCACGATCCGGTCCAGAACGTAGTGGCTGAGGCAGTCCGGATTCTCGGTGTATTCGGTGACGTACGAGGTGTGATGCAGCCCCTCGAACACATAGCCTTTGCCAGCCAACGTGGGCAGGCCATGCAGAGCCTTGACCGCCTCCTGCACCTCAATGCCCGCGACGATCGAGGAAATGGTCGGCGTCGTGGGAACGCGGCCCTCCGGATTTGCCTCATGCAGCAGCAGATTGCAGGACATGCGCTTCTCCAGAATGGCCCAATCGGTTACGCCCAGCGTGCATTCATAACAAGGCACCTGTCCGGGTAAAAAGACGCGGGCGACGCCGTTGATGCCCTCGATGGCCCCGTCGATCCACGGGCGATTCGTCTTCCACGCCGAGCGGTTGATCCACAGGCGGGCTTCGCGGTTGTCCAGGCCAGCCAGAATGATGTCGGCCCAGTCGATCAGGCCGAGTCCGCACTCCTGCATGACATTGGCGGCGATTGCGCGGACTTCCGCCCCAGGGAGCAGTTCCAGGTACGCGCTGGCCGCCGCCTCGGCTTTGGATCGGCCCACATCCGCGCGCCGGAACAAGACGGAACGCGAAAGATTCGACAGTTCAATGCGATCCAGATCGACGATCACGACCTTCTGAAATCCAAGCAAAGCCAGATTCTTGAGAATCTCATTGCCCAGCGCGCCGGCGCCGACGACCACAACGCGCGCCGCGGCAATCTTCTCCTGATCCCACCAGGAAATCAGCCGCAGACGGCTAAAGCGCTCGTCTTCCTTCTCGGCGTCGATGCGGATCGTCTCGGGCGGCATTTCTTATCCCGCGGTAATTTCCGGTTGCAGGCGAAGAATATCGCCTTCCTTAACCGCGGCGTCCGCCAGTGTCTGAGCGTCCTGGATTTGGCGGCCGGAGTTCTTGTGGTGGAATTTGTAGCTCAAGGGCGCGCCATCCGGTCCGTTGACGGGCAGTTGCAGCTTCTGCACCAGCACGGCGACAATCTTGTTGCACGGCGCGTCGTCCGGCAATTCCGCCGGCACACGCTTGTTCTCGGTCGAATCGTAAACAGTTACATTGATATAGGCCATGAATGCATCCTGAAATGCGCTTTATTTCCCGGCTTGAGCCTGGTCTTCTTTGACTTTTCGATTGCCTTCGATATAGCGTTCCAGCTCCTGCGCGCCGTTCTTGCGGAAGGACCAGATGGAAGGCCGCATCAGCGAGTCGGTACTCACGGCGAAGCTCAGATTCTCGGCATTGGCGTCCCGGTTGTGATCGAACTTCGAACTCACAATGCCAATCAGGTTTCCGCGATTGTCGTATACCGGTCCACCGCTATTGCCCGGACTCACCGGAGCGGAGATTTGCAGGCTCTCGTCGCGAAGTCCGGAGACGATTCCGGTGCTGAGGGTGTATTTCAAACCCTCCGGGTGGCCGATCACAAAGACTCCCTCGCCGTCGCGCGCGGCAACCGAAGGCTGTACAAAATTGCCACCGGTCGCGTGACGTGCGACCCAGAGCAACGCAAGATCCAACTGGGGCGCCTGGGCCACGATCTCCGCCGTCGCCCACACTCCGGACTGGGTCGCGACCATCGCATGCTGCGGCTTTGCCTCCGAACCCCACCCGGAATAATTGGCCACATGGTTGGCCGTGGCGAAAAGATAGCCATCCTTGTCCGCGAGCAGCAATACCCCGGCCCCGAAGACAGCCGAAGCCACTTCCTGGCGAGACCACAACCTGGCGGCAGGCGAAACGACAATCACCAGCGGCTTGAACTTTGCCGAAATGTCCGAACCCGAAAGGTCGGTCTGCGAGGGAAGCGCGGGGAATTGGACCCGCTCATCCAGCTCCGGCAGCCCGGTGCTCACGATCGCCGGGATCGGCGCCAGCGAAATCGCCAAAACCCCAGCCGTCACCGTGATCAAGCCGCTGACGATCAGCAAAGTGGAGAGAAACGACAGCCACGCATACTTTACCCGCGCCGGCTGGCTGCGAAAGGCGATCCTCAGGACGACCGTGAGCAGGCAGAGGATCGGCAAGACCGGCACCAGAACCGCCAGCCCTATCTTCGCCCACCATGGCACCGGCGAAGGCATCGCTTCAAACCGGCCTGGGGGCGCGTCCACCTCGGCCTTGATCCGACTTACTTCCTCGGCGCTAACAATAACTTTAGAGACGGCCATCAAGCACGGGCACCCACGAGGAAGGAAGTGAGGAGGGGACAGACACGCCGATTATAGACAGGCAACGACCGAAAAGCAAAACTATTCGCGGGCGGCAAAGTCCGATCCGCGGCTTCAGTTTCGCTCAAGTTATTCCATTCCGATTGTCTTATCCGTCTCTCTTTTCTTGCACGGAAACGCCCGGTTCCTGGGCGCCGGCGACTTTGCTGGCGGTTCGGAATCTTCGGCTGTCCGCGGAGGTCCGCCGTTCCTCCTGGCGATCAGCGCGTCGTTGGCCGCTTCGCGCAGGCTGCGAACGCCGGCAATCTTCGCCGCTCCCGTGGCCGCGCGGGCCGAAAAAGTGCGATGAAACACTTGGAGCGCCTTTCTCGTCTAAGCGAGAAGAGCCGCACAACCCTTCCGCACGATCTCTGGGTGCTCTGCACGTCTAGCACGACCGGCAAGTCAGCAAGCCAAGTTCGTCCAGTACGTACGCCCAGCACGACCCGCAAGACAGCAAGACAACCGAAACCCAGCCCTTGCACCGCGGCGTCGCGCCTTACCAGCGCGCCAGTTCCGTTTGCATTGCGCGAAACCTGTACGCCTTCAGGTACGAATGCTGCGCCCGCTCGTTGCGATGTTTCCGCGGCCCAGATGGCATTTCGGCCTCCGTGCGCGCTTCAGCGTCGTGGGGGGACTGGGTGCGTGGGCGCCATTCGTCGCGATACCGATCCTGGCTTTGCTCCTGCCCTTGGCCGCGTTCGCCCAAACCGATTCGCCCGCCGGCGCAGTCGCCAGCTTCGACGAGCTCGTAGCGGCCGCTTCCTCCGCGCGCGCCCAGCAGGACTTCCCCAAAGCGATCGCGTTGACCCAGCAGGCCCTCAAGATGAAGGCCGGCTGGGCCGAGGGATGGTGGCAGCTTGGCTCGATGGAATTCGGTCAGAACGACTTCGCCGGCGCGCAGGCGGCGCTGACGCAGTTGCTGGCGCTCGATCCCGACGCCGGCCCGGCCCGCGCCATGCGCGGCATTGCGGAGTTCCAGACGGCCGACTACGCGCCCGCACTCACCGACATTCAGCGGGCGATCGCGCTCGGCGCCGCCAACAACGCGCAAAACGGCATGGTTCTGCGCTTCCACGAGGCGCTGCTGCTCACTCGCGCCGGCCGCTTCGACGAGGCGCTGACGGACTTCGGCTTTTTCGTGAAAGCGGGGAAAACCAACGCCGAGCTGCTAGCCGCGCTTGGCCTCGCCGGCTTGCGTACGCCGCTGCTGCCCAAAGAGCTGGGGCGCGGCCAGCAGGAGATGTACGAATCCGCGGGCCGAGCCATTGCGGCCTTTCAATCTGGCGACGACGCGGCCGCGCGGCTACAGTTTCAGGACTTCTTCGAGCGCTTCCCCAACGTTCCCTGGTCGCATTTCGTCTACGGTTACCTGCTCTTTGCCACGGATTCCGCTGGGGCGCTGCGCGAATGGCGGCGTGAGGTGCAGATCGCGCCGGACAACCCAACCGCCAACTCGACGCTGGCCTGGGCGCTGCTGCTGGCCGATCAACCGGCGGAGGCGCTGCCCTTTGCCCAGAAAGCGGAGTCCTTGGAACCCGAGAAAGCGATCTCCCAGACGATCCTCGGGCGCGCGCTGGCGGAGACGGGAGACCTGGACGCGGGCTTCACGCACTTGAACGAGGCTCTGCGCCTCGACCCCGGCAGCCTGGAGGCGCATTTCGCCCTGGCCAAGGCCGACGCGCTCGCCGGGCGCACTCTGGACGCCGCGCGGGAGCGATCGTATTGCCTGCAAGCCGAAAGCAATGGGGGAAACGCCAATGGCACCCCATGACACCGATCGCCGTATTGCCCTGCTGAGTGCGCGCCTGCCGGTTTGGCTGGCAGTTTGCTTGCTAGTCTGGCTGCTCGCCTTGCTGTGGCGTCCAGCCCCCGTGACCGCCCAAGCCGCGGTTCCCGCTCAAGCCGCCGCGAAAAAGAAACACTCCCACGCCGGCATCGCGCAATCTTGCGTCGCCTGCCACGCGGCGCAGGCCGCCGAGCAGCCCTTTACGCCGATGGGCAGCTCGCTGGAGCTGCCGGATTCGAATCCAGTCACGCTCCGGCATCCCCACCTGACCATGCGCCGCGGAGCTTATACCTACAGTGTGGATACGGTGGCGGGAGCCACCACCTTCAGCGTCACCGACGGCCAGCGGACGATCGCCTTGCCGGTGCTCTGGGCCATGGGCGCGCAGGCGCAGACCTGGATGGTCGAGTACGATGGCCGCCTCTACGAAACCATGGTCAGCTACTATCCCTCGATCGACGGATTGGATGTGACCACGGCCGACGATGTCCTCCAGCCAACCACGCTCGAAGCGGCGATCGGCCGCGCCGAGACCGAGGCGCAGACCAAGAGCTGCTTCGGATGCCACGCCACCCACGCCGTCAACGGCGATGAGCTCACGCTCAGCGCCATGCAGCCCGGCGTCGCCTGCGACCACTGCCACACCGGTACACTCGCGCACATTTCCGCCATCCAGCAGGGCAGGTCCGCCGGGAGCGCGGCGGCATCGACGCCGCCTAGCCTGAGCAAGCTCAATACCGAGCAGATGTCCACCTTTTGCGGCCAATGCCATCGCACCTGGGAGATGGTGACGCGCGGGGGAACTCGGGGCACGCCCAATGTCCGCTTCCAGGCCTACCGCCTCGCCAACAGCCGCTGCTACGACGGCACGGACTCCCGCATCGGCTGCATCGCCTGCCACGATCCGCATCGCAACCTGGTGAGCAACCGGAGCGAGCCGGCCTTCTACGACGCTAAATGCCTGGCCTGTCATGGCGCATCCGCTCGCACCGTCGCCGACCCGAAAGAGGAGCAGCCGAAGCGCTGTCCTGTGGCCAACAGCGGCTGCGTCTCCTGCCACATGCCCAAGACCAAAGTCCTCAACGGACCCTCCGAGTTCACCGATCACGAGATTCGCGTCGTCCATGCCGGCGACCCCTACCCAAACTGAGGTTTTCAGTCGAAATTCGCCGGAAGCGGAGCGCAATCCCACGCAAAAAGCGTTCGGAACCAGATTCGATACCGGTTATCCACGATTTTCTTCGTGCGACGGTTGTTCCGGCGCGGATATCCACGGATAATCGCGGCATAATCGCCTCAGTCCTCACCGGGACCGAGGTCAACCGAGCAAACCCGGTCTGGCCCGGCTCGGCCCAGGGAGTGGACACCGAAACGTGACCCGCTATAGCCGCCAGGATGTATTGAGAATTCTTCAGATCAGCGCCCGCCAATTGCTTGGATGGGAGCGCGCCGGACTGATTCCCACGCAGCGCGACTACGGTTTTCCGGAATTGGCGCAACTGCGCACATTGCGCGCCTTGCGGCACATGCGCATGAAGCCGCGGTCGATTCGCGCCTCCGTCGAGGCCATGCAGGCGGTTTCGGGCATCGCCAATCCGCTGCTCGAGGCCGCGGTGGTTCGCACCGGCACCCGGCTGGCCTTTCGCCACTCGGGAACCATGGTCGATCCCATCCGCCGCCAGCTTCTGCTCGATTTCGACTCCGCCGGCGACCCAGGCGCGCGCTCGGTAACCGTGGCCATGCTGCCGGCGGCGCGCACCGCCAGCACCCGCGATCCGGAATTGCAAACCCTCTTTCTGGCCGCCGTGAAAGCCGAAGAGCAAGGGCGAAAAACCGTGGCCATGGAGAACTATTCGCTGATCCTGGCCATCGAGCCACAGTACACGGCGGCTCTCATCAACCTGGGTACGCTCCATTACCACCAGAAGCAGTACCACCGCGCCGAAGAACTCTACCGCCGCGCCACACTCTCCGATACTTCCTACGTGCTGGCGTTCTTCGACCTGGGCAACGTGCTCGACGAACTGGAGCGGCCGGATGAATCGATCGCCGCCTATCGCCGGGCGATCGCGCTGGCTCCCGGCTACGCCGACGCCCACTACAATCTGGCTCTGGCCTACGAACGCAAAGGCGAGCGCCGCCGCGCCCTCACCCACTGGCAGGTCTATATTCGCCTCGACAAGAGCGGCCCCTGGGCCGACCACGCGCGCGGCCAGATTCGCAAACTGCTCAGCCGCGAGAAGCTGGCCATCGCCCACCGCTCCCCGATGGTTCGTCCTCGTCCCGGCCGCACCGCTTCGCCGCTCTCGCTGGTCGCGCCAAAACCCGCATTGGCGTAGTTCCGGTACTCTGGTAGCGGCAGCCCGGAGATCCGGCAACCGAAATCATGACCCAAACATCGCAACTCAGCCATTTCGACGAAAGCGGCCGCGCCCGCATGGTGGACGTGAGCGCAAAGACAGCGTCTCGCCGCGAGGCAACGGCCTCGGCCTTCGTCGAGCTTTCGCAGGAAGTCCTCGCCGCGCTGCCCTCCAACCCCAAAGGCAACCCGCTTGAAGTGGCGCGCTATGCCGGAATTCAAGCCGCCAAGCAGACCTCCAGCCTCATTCCCATGTGCCATCCGCTGCCGCTCAGCTTTGTGGATGTCGCTGCGGAAATTGTCGCGGACGGCGTCCGTCTCACCGCGAAAGTAGCCACCACCGGCCCTACCGGTGTAGAAATGGAAGCTCTGACCGCAGTTTCGGTCGCGGCGCTGACGATCTACGACATGACCAAGGCGCTGGACAAGTCGATCCTCATCCGCAACATCCAGCTTGAATCCAAATCCGGCGGCAAGAGCGGCGATTACCATCGCGTAAGCTGAGTCTAGACGCTATCCCATCCTAACCTGAGGTGTTGAAAGATGCGCGTTCCCCTTGTTTCGCTTGCTTTTGCCCTTCTCGCGACCGCCCTTCCCGCTCTCGCCCAGACCCAGGTCGCCCTCACCCCGCCCATGGGCTGGAACAGTTGGAACTACTTCGCCGGCAAGGTCAGCGACAAGGACATTCGCGCCGCCGCCGATCAACTCGTCTCGACCGGCATGAAAGACGCCGGCTACGTCTACGTCAACATCGACGACACCTGGGAGGGCGAGCGCGACGCGAACGGCGTCATCCACCCGAACTCCAAGTTTCCAGACATGAAGGCGCTCGCCGATTATGTGCATGCCAAGGGGTTGAAGATCGGCATCTACTCCTCGCCGGGACCCAAGACCTGCGCCGGCTACGAAGCCTCCTACGGCCACGAAGAGCAGGATGCGGAAACCTACGCCGCCTGGGGCTTCGACTACCTCAAGTACGACCTGTGCAGCTATATCGACGACGTAATGGTGAAGCAGGCTCCGCACGACCACGCGGCGCAGATGCGGCTCATGGTCGCCAGCTACGACAAGATGGGCAAGGCGCTCCAGGCCGCCGGCAAGAAGACCGGGCGGCCCATCGTCCTCTCCCTCTGCCAGTACGGCTGGGATGCGGTGTGGGAGTGGGCGCCCGAGCTGGGCGGCAACCTCTGGCGCACCACCGGCGACATTGAGCCGAATTGGGATCGCATCTACTCGATCGCCAGCCAGCAGTCGGGACTTGAAAGTTACTCGGGGCCCGGCCACTGGAACGATCCGGATATGCTCGAAGTCGGCAACGGCAAGCTTAGCCTGGCGGAGAACCGCACCCACTTCACCTGGTGGGCTATGCTGGCCGCGCCGCTTTTAGCCGGCAACGACCTGCCCAACATGAAGCCGGAAATCAAGGCCATCCTGACCAACAAAGACGTCATCGCCATCGACCAGGACCCGCTCGGCAAGCAGGGGCAACACGCCTACTCCGACGGCGAAGTCGAGGTCTGGACCCGCGAATTGCAGGGCGGCGCGATGGCCATCGCCGTCGTCAACGTCGGCAGCGACCGCTATGCGACCCATCCGTTCCATCTGAATCTTGCCAGGATTGGACTTGCCGGGGAGCAAACGGGCAAGGATCTTTGGGCCGGCGAAGAGATCAAACTGACCCAAGGGATGCCGCTGGAGCTGCCGTCACACGATGTGCTGCTGGTGCGCATCGACAAGCCGGCGCTTTCGCACAGTATGTAGCGCGAATCCGCCTGCGCTTCCTTACCTGGCAAAGCTCAGGACCGAACCGCCAGATGCACCGCAAACCAGCCATTCGCATCGCTCCAGCGCCGCTCCGGCTCAAAACCGGCGGCGCGGAGCAGGCTCTCCGCCTCGCCGTCCCGATATTTGTGGCTGTTTTCGGTGTGAATCGTCTCGCCCCGCGCAAAGTCGAATTCCTGCCCCAGCCCGGCGATCCGCACCGTCTGCGCGAGCTCGCTTTCGAGGTGCATCTCAATCCGTGATCGTTCGCGGTTCCAGCGAATCCGATGCCTAAACGCCTCCAGGTCGAAATCTGCCCCTAATTCGCGATTCAGCCGCGCCAGCAGGTTGTTGTTGAATTGCGCCGTCACGCCCTCGCGATCGTCGTAAGCGGCAATCAGCTCCCGCTCAGTTTTCCCATCCGTGGACCCCGTGCTCGAGGGCGCCAGATCGACCCCGAGCAGCAGCCCGTCGCCCGGCTCAAGGGCATCGCGCAGGCCGCGCAACACAAGCAACGCGTCTTCCGGATCGAAGTTGCCAATGCTCGAACCGATGAACAGCGCCAGCCTGCGCTCACCGTCCTCGCAGCGGTCGAGATAAAGTCCGCGCGTGTAGTCGGCCACCAGCGGTTCCACCTCGACCTGCGGCAGCTCAAGCTCCAGCCGCCCCCGCGCCGCGTCCAGAGCGGAGCCCGAGACATCCACCGGCTGGTAGCGGACACTCCCTCGATACGCGACCGCCGCCGCCAGCAACAGGCGCGTCTTGTCGGCCGAGCCGGCGCCCAGCTCCAGTACGCGCAGCCGGTCGCCACCGGCAGCCGCGGCGATCACCTCGTCCCCGCAACCCTCGAAGATGCCGCGCTCGATCCGGGTGAGGTAATACTCCGGCAGTTGCGTGATCCGATCGAAGAGAACCGACCCGGCCTCATCGTAAAAAAGCCACGGAGGCAGTCGTTTGGGAGTTCTGCTTAGCCCCGCGCGCACCACATCGATGAGAGACTCTGCTAACTCGGGATGCGTTTGAAACGCAGGAATTTCCGTCGCGACTGTGGCCATGGGAGTCTTCGATGCCTTTCGAGGGTTACGAGGATGCCAGACGGATGCCGGAAAACTGCCAGCGCGTCTCGGGAGGGAAGAAATTGCGATAGGTGGCCCGGATATGGCCCTCCGGCGTGACGCACGACCCGCCCCGCAGCACCATCTGGCCGCTCATGAATTTGCCGTTGTATTCGCCCAGCGACCCCGGCAGCGGTCGAAAGCCGGGGTAGCCGAGATAAGCGCTCGAAGTCCACTCCCAGCAGTCGCCAAACAACTGCTGGATTTCGCTCCCGCTTTCGCGCGCCGGCGCGGTTCGCAAATGGCCAGCCTCCAGCAGATTTCCCTCGATCGGCTCGCAGGAAGCAACCGTCTCCCACTCCGCTTCCGTCGGCAGCCGCAAGCCCTTCCAGCGCGCATACGCGTCGGCCTCAAACAGGCTCACATGCGCCACCGGGCAGGCCGCAGCCTCGTCCAGACTGCGTTTGCCGCGCAGCGTACCGATCGTCCAATCGCCATCGCTGCGCCGCCAATAAAGCGGAGCCTCCCAGCGCTGCTCCTGCGCCGTCTGCCATCCCGCGGAAAGCCAAAGCTCAGGCCGCCGGTATCCTCCGTCGGCCATGAACTCGGCATATTCGCCGCAGGTGACCAGACGCGACGCGATGCGGAACGGCTCCAGCCAAACGCGATGCCGGGGGCGTTCGTTGTCGAATCCGAAACCGTCCCCCTTCGCCTGTCCGATCTCCGCAAGGCCGCCTTCAAACTCGATCAGCCGCAGCGGCGCGGCCGCCTGGCCGCCCCAGTCAGGATCGCCGGAACTGGCCAGATACGCTGGCTGCAGCGGGTTGGTGTAGAGCGCGTGCTGGATGTCGGTGAGCAGCAGTTCCTGGTGCTGCTCCTCGTGGTGCAACCCCAGCTCGATCCGCCGCAGCGCTTCCTCTGGCGCGTCGCGCTCCAGCAGCCTGTCGATGGCCGCATCCACATGGGCGCGGTAGGCGAAAACCTCATCCAGACCGGGGCGGGAAAACGAGGAGCGCAGGCGTTTGTCGGGAAATTCGGCGAAGGTCTGATAGTAACTGTTGAAAAGCCAGGGAAAATCGGAATTGTAAACGCGGTATCCGGGGAGAAACTCGCTCAATACAAACGATTCGAAGAACCAGGCCGTATGCGCCAGGTGCCACTTGGCCGGGGAAGCCTCCGGACACGACTGCACCATCATATCTTCCGGCGTGAGCGGTCTACCGAGGTCGATGCTCCGCTGCCGCACCAGCCGGAAACGATCGCGAAGACCGGCCGAACCCGAAATGGCTAGAGATTCCATCGCCCCGCCTCCTAACCTGCCAAGAGTCTACTCGACCGATGCCTGCGGAAAGTGTAGCTTTTGAGGCAGTTCCAACGTCTACATCGCATGAGATGTAGGGAGGATTGCGATGCGAGTCAAATTTTTTTCCCGGCGGATTTCGGCACTCACCGGAGCCCTTGCGATCGTCCTCTTCGCGGGAGCGGTTGTGGATTCCGCTGCGATGGCCCAGCCAGCGGGCGCCGGCCAGAATTCGGGGCGGCGCGAGCGCGGCATGGGCGGCTTTCCCGGAGGGGGGCGTGGCATCCTGGGTTCGGTGACTGAAGTCGCCACCGACCATTACACCCTCAAAGCCGACAATGGCGACATCTACACGGTTCACTTCAGCGTAAATACCCGCATCCTGAAGCAGCAGCCCGGACAAGCCGGCCAGGGCCGGAGCCGGCGGGAGACTTTTTCAGCCGCTGGCGATGGGGAAGAAGGCGCGGAACGCGCCCAGCCCCAGTCCATCAAGCCCTCCGACATCAAAGTGGGCGACGTGATCACCGCCGCCGGCGAAGTGGACGCGGCGGCTAAGTCCATCGGCGCCGTTTTCATCCTGCAAATCGACCCCGAACGAGCGAAACAGATGCGCGAAATGCAGGCCAACTACGGCAAGACGTGGCTGGCCGGCCGCATCACTTCCATCAAAGACACCACCATTGCCATCGAAGGCATGATCGACCACGCGCCCCACGCGATCCTTGTGGATGAAAACACCTCATTCAAGCAGCGGCGAGACGCCATCACCCTCGCGGACATCGAGCCTGGCGAGCAGCTTCGCGCCGAGGGGGCGGTCAAGGGCGGCGTCTTCGTCGCAACCACCGTCACCGTCATGCGTCCGCAGAACCGGGACGAGGGCGCGCCCGGCGCCGCTGGCCCGACCGGGACAGGACTTGGCGGGACAGGACTTGCGGGTTCCGCGCCAAAACCCCAATAGCCGCGCGAATTCCGAATCGACGGATCCAAACCGGCTTACTCGGTGGCCAGCCTCATATTCGATTCGGCCCAAACCAACGCTTCCGCATAGATGCTGGACAGACACGCCTGGTTTAGACCGGCCTCCTCCGCCATTCGGTCGCAACACTCCCACTGGCCCAATTCGTTGCACTCAAGCCAGCCGAGCATCGTGCGCTCGGCGTTGCGCTCTCCCAACAGAGCCGAATGCACTTCGGCGCGCAACGGCAAAGCATTCGCGACGCTCTCCATGGGGACACTCATCATGGCCGGCAACAGGCTGAACATCCCCAGCAGATACTGCTCGGTCGCATCTTGGCCGGTCTGTCTGGCCGCCAGTTCGCAAAATCGCCCCCGCAGAAAGGCCATGCGGAGCAGCTCCGACGGGCGATTGCCGCGCAGTTCGGCGGTCGTCGCCAGCATTGCCACCCGGCGAAACATCTCGTCCCCGATCATCACCAGCGCGCCTTGAATCGAGGTCACCGTCTGCCGTGTCGCGTAAATGGGAGAGTTGGCAATGCGCAGCAACCGGTAGGCCAACGACGGCTGTCGCTTCACCAACTCGCTGATTCTCGGCACATCCAGCGGATTCTTCAGAACCGCCCTCAGTATTTCGAGGTGGACCAGGCGATTGGCGGGAAACTCCCGGTTTTCCATCGTTTCCGGCCGGCAGAAGTAAAACCCCTGAAACAGCGTGAAACCTTCCCGGCGCGCCTGGCTGAATTCTTCTTGCGTCTCCACCCGCTCCAAGACAAGCCGCGTGGGCCGGGAACCGACCCGCTCTCGCAATTTCGCCCGCTGCCGAGCGGTGGTGGACGGCAGCTCCACTTTGATGTAGTCGGCGATCTCGAACAGCGGCCGCCAGGACTCTTGCCATTGGAAATCGTCCAGAGCGATGCGGTAGCCTTTGGCCTTCAGATCGCGGCACACCCGCACCAGCTCCGCATCCGGCTTGAGCGACTCGAGCAACTCCAGCACCGTTTGCTCGGGAGGCAGGACTTGCACCAGCCTGTCCACGATCGCCTCCCGCGTGCAGTTCACAAACATCGGCAGACCGCCAGTCAGCCGTTCGATTCCGAAGACAATCGTGTTGTCCAGCACCGTTCGGGTCGCCGCGTTCCCGTCTCCGTCGAAGGCAACGGAGTCCGCGGCGCGGCGAAACAGCAGTTCATAGCCGTGAACGCGGCCCTGCGCGTCGAGGATCGGTTGCCTCGCCACATAACGCAGGCTTTCGGGAATCGCCGGCGTGGCAATTGCCGCATTACCCTCATCGCCAGAAACTGCCAGTATCCGGGAAATTGCCGTCGCCATGGCCGAAACGCTCCAGTCTGGTCTATCGGCCAATATTTCGATTTCATCAAAGAGTCTGTCGATCATCCGCCCATGAACATGCCGCCGTTCACGTCCAGCACCGCCCCGGTCACATACCCGGCGCCCTCCGACGCCAGGTAAACCACCGCATGGGCGATATCGGCGTCCGTACCGGCGCGCCCCAGCGGAATCGCCGCCATCATCGCCGCCGTCTGCTCGGCGGTGAGCACGGCGGTCATCGGCGTCTCGATATATCCCGGCGCCACGGCATTCACCGTTACGCCGCGCGCGGCCACCTCGCGCGCCAGCGAGCGCGTCATGCCGATCATCCCCGCCTTGCTCGCCGCATAGTTCACCTGGCCCGCCTGGCCGGCGCGCCCCACCACGCTCGCAATGTTGATAATCCGCCCCCAGCGGTTCTTGAGCATCGCCCGCAGCACCGCCTGCGTCAGCAAGAAAGCGCCAGTCAGGTTCGTCGCCAGCACCTCGTCCCAGTCGGCGCGCTTCATCCGCAACACCAGATCGTCGCGCGTGATACCCGCGTTGTTGACCAGAATCTCCACCTTGCCGAAACGCTCCAGAATGGCCTTCGCCCCAGCCCGGATCGACTCCTCGCTGGCCACATCCAAGGCAAATGCCGCCGCCTTGCCGCCCGCCGCCTCAATCTCCGCGGCGACTTCGGCCAGCTTGCTCTCATTCCGCGCCGCCAGCGCCACCATGGCGCCGGCGCCCGCCAGGGCCAGCGCAGACGCCCGGCCAATCCCTTGCGAAGCGCCCGTCACCAGCGCAATTCGCCCTTCCAATCCGTTCATAAGTCCTCGTTTGCGGTCTTGTCGCGTCTGGACGCGCTTCCCTGCCGATTATAAGTGCCGCGACGGCGCGCAATACCTCGTACTACTGCGCCGCGGCCACGGCCGGCCCGGTCGCCAGAACCGGAGCCTGCACCGGCTCCGCCGCCCATACGTACACCGCAAGCCGCCGCGAATAATGGAGCAAGGGCTTGGTATCCGGCAGCTCGAGGCCGATATGCGCCGCAAGATCGTTCAGGGAAATCTCCGCCTCCGCCTCTTCGAGAGGCCACGGAACGTGATGAATATCGGCCCGCATCAGCCGGCCCAGCGAATCCCGAGAGAAAAGGCAGTAGCGCTCGGTTAAAAAATACTCGACGGTTCCCGGCCGGCTCTGGACCAGCTTGGCGCTCGGCCCCAGCCCCCGATAGCGCGCCGCAAACCGCACCGGCTTGCCGGTAAGCAGCCGCCGGCTGAAGAAAGAGAATTCGCGCTCCCCTCCGGTGCCAACCTTGAGCGGCTTGATGCTCATCTGGGCCCAGTAGTACGGCAGATGAAAAAAGCCCCGCGCCACCATCACCGCGAGGAGATTGCCAGCCTCCAGAGAAAAAAAATAAACGCCCGGCGTGCCGGTAAGGGTATCCCGCACATAGGTGCGCAGGTTCAGTTCGGGGAATTGCCGCGCGCCGGGGATGGCCGGCAGCCCGCGCAACTGAATCTTGTCCATCCAGAACGGCACCACGCCGATCCACGCCGACCCTTGAAAGACATCGGCCTCCAGCCCGTCCGGCAACAGTGCTTCGATCTCCGCAATTCGCATCGGCCAGTGCGCAAACAGCAAATCGTTCCAGCACTGCGTCATGGCCCAGGGGGCCTGCGGCAAAGGCCACGGCCGGTGCGTCGCCTTGTCGAGAACTTCGCGCATGGGGTCAGGATTCCCTCTGGCGGATCGCATCCGCCTCGCGATTCCAACTTCCGAAGATTCGATGGTCGATTCCGATCCCGGAAATTTTCCTACTCCTGTCATCGTAGCTCAGTTCGGCCGGGGCGAGCTCGGCGTTTCCCGTTGGAGAGAAAGTCCGGCTCGCTTCCCCACGCCATCCCGCGCAACCGAGGCGGCAAGGTGCCCAATGCCGTATTCTGAACGCCAGTGAACGCAATGCCCAGCATCCCTCCCGACTCGTCCAGCAGCCTTCCCTCGCGTGAAACCGACGTCTTCGCCGTCCACGGCGCCGACCCGGAAGTGCTGGCCTACGCCATGGCCAAGTATTCGCGCTCGTCGCTCTCCATGCGCCAGTCACTCCAGGAGATCGGCTCGCAACGCGCCGAACAATTCCTCAACACCTTTTATTTCCAGTACGGCCATCGCTCCATCGCCGATCTGGCCCATGTAGCCTTCGCCATCGAACGCCTTTCCCTGCTGGCTGCCATCGTTTTGGTCGACGAACAGCGCTGGGATGGCCAGGAACGATCGACGCGGTACCAGAATTTCCTCAAGTCCGGCTGGTATTTGCCCGACTTCGGCCAGGATGCGGAAGCGAAACAGCTATATTCCGCCACCGTCGCAGGCCTTTTCGATGCCTACGCCACCACCTCGACCGCGGTCTTCGACGCCCTGAAGGCCCGCGTCGCCTGCCCGCCGGAGATGAAGCCCGACGCCTACGAGCGGACCCTCAAGGCCCGCGCCTTCGACGTGGCCCGTTACCTGCTCCCGCTGGCCACCAACACCTCGCTGGGCCAGATCGTCAACGCCCGGACACTGGAGACGCAGGTTTCTCGGCTGCTCTCGCACCCCGCGGCTGAGATTCGCGAGCTGGGCGAAAAGCTCAAGCAAGCCGCCACCGGACCGGCCTGGAACCTGCAGGCCGAAGCCAACGCCGCGCTCCAGGCGGAGATCGCAGCTCTCAGCCCCGACCTCGCCTTCCGATCAGGGCCGCTGCTCACCCGCCCAGTCCACGCCGCGCCGACGCTGGTCAAGTACGCCCAGCCCAACGGCTACCAGATGGATTCGAAGAAGGAGCTGACCCTGGCCGCGGCCGAACTGCTCGGGCCTTTGCCCATCGCCCCGGCTCCGCTCGTCGATTTGGTCGAGCGCACGGAATCGCTCGAAGTGGAGCTGGCCGCGACGCTGCTCTACTCCGTCAGCCATCACAGCTACCGGCAAATTCGTGACGAGGTGGCCGCCATGCCGGAACAGCGAGTGGCCGAGATTGTCGAGCTGGGACTGCGCCACCGCGGCCGCCACGACGAGCTCCCGCGCGCCTTCCACGCCGGAGCCGCGCTCCGCTTCGATATCCTCATGGACATTGGCGGCTTCCGCGACATGCACCGCCATCGCCGCTGCACCCAGATCGTCCAGGACTTCACCTCGCTGCACGGCTATGAAACGCCGGAGTCCGGCGACGCCGCGGGACTTGCCGAAGCCGGCATTCTGGCCGAATATCGCGTCTCTGTGGAAGCCGCCCTAGCCGCCAGCCGCCGGATCGCACGGAGCGGCACTCCGGAAGCCGCGCAGTCGGCGCTCTATCTCCTCCCGCTGGCCACGCGCATCCGCAGCCTCTTCAAGATGGACTTCGCCGAAGCCGTCTATATCTCGGAGTTGCGCTCCGCCCCGGCGGGCCACTTCAGTTACCGGAAAGTAGCATGGGAAATGTATCTCGCCGTCCGCCGCCGACATCCCTCTCTGGCAGGCTGCTTTCGAATAAGCGACTTCAACGAGCCTATCGATATCTTCCAGCGATAAGTCGCAAAGAAAAAGGGCGCGGTCCCCCGTGAGAGAGCCGCGCCTCGAAAGTTTCAGTTCCGGGGAGGGAGAACTTACTGCAAGGGGACCACGGAAAGCAGCGAGCTATTGACATGGATGCGATTCAAGCCGCTGTACTCGATGAAACCCAGCTTGCGGAAGCGATTCATGAAGAAGCTCACCCGCGACCGGGTTGTGCCTACCATATCGGCAAGCGTCGCCTGACTGATCTTCGGCAGCGGAGCCAGCGGCATATCTTCGCGCCCCGTTTGCGAGAGCAGCAGCAGCGTACGCGCCAGACGCTTCTCGCTGGAGTTGAACAACTGGTCGACGAGGTCCGCCTGAATGCGCGTATTGCGCGTGAGCAGATACTTGATGAAGACGCGGGACATGGCCGCTTGCTCGCTCAGGGTGCGCACCATCTCCTGGCGTCGAATGCGCAACATGGTGCATGCCGTGAGCGCTTTCGACGAGCATGTCCGGGTGGGTTGATCGGATGTAATGCACTCTTCGCCGACAAAGTTGCCGGCTCCGAGAATGGCGATCGTCGCTTCCTTGCCGGCGGGAGAAACGACGGTCAGCTTGACCTTGCCTTTGTGGATGTAGAAGACCGTATCGCCCGGTTCTCCTTGCGAATAAATCCCCTCGTTCTTTCTGACCTGGAGGATCGTCTTGCCGAATCCTCCTTTCGTCAGATATTCATGGGGATCGAATGCTTCATTGGTAACAGCCATAACCACAACCTTTCCGGGGGAATCCAAGGATTTCTAAAACCGAGCATTTCGGCGCTCGTGAACAATTGGACGGCGCGACTTTCCAACGGGTTGTATGCTCAAGTAACAACTTCGAAGATAGTGCGAAAGCCGCTGAATACAGTGAGGATGAAGCGGAAGCGAGCCCGGCCGGAAGCTCGGACGAGATAGAAGGCGAAAAATTGCCGATACGGAGTAAGTAATCGTGTGTCGAGGATATATTGGCCGCCACCCTTTACGATGCCCGATCTTACGCAAGGGTTGTCTGCCGTCCCGAACGGAGGCGGCGACGCCGTCCGGGCGGATTTTGGAGTCTCAAGGCGCGACCCCCATCCCGCCCCCTCTCGATGCGATAATTTGGAGTTGAGTCCTCTTATGTTTGTGATCCTCTGGCAATTCGACATCGCAGAAGAGAAAATCCCCGGTTTCGAGGCGGCGTACGGCTCAGCGGGAGCCTGGTCGGCGCTCTTTGCCCGCTCTCCCGAATATCTCGGCACCGAACTGCTCAAGGACGCCTACGTCCCCGGCCGCTACGTCACCATCGATCGCTGGCGCAGCGAGGAAGCCTTCCGCGCCTTCCGCGCCCAGCACGACCAAGATTACGAAGCGCTCGACCGCGCCTCCGACTCGCTTACTGGCGCCGAAACGCGCATCGGCGCATTCGTGGTTTGAAAGGCAAAGCTGGCTGCCAATCCTGTAAGCTGGTAATTATCCGACCCGAGCGCAGGTACACATGCCCACCGTCACTGAACCGCAGTCTTCCCCAGCAGCTCTCGACTATCCCGGACTCGACCGTGCCTCGGTCCTGCATCCCTCCACCAGCGTCCGCGACTTCGCCACCGGCAAAGCGCCGTCCACGGTGGTCCACACCGCCAGCGGCGTCCGCGTCCGCTTGAGCGAGGGCGGAGACGAACGCGAGCTCATCGACGCCTTTGCCGGCCTCTATTGCGTCAATATCGGATACGGTCGTACCGAAGTCGCCGAAGCCATCGCCCGCCAGGCCCACCAGTTGGCGTATTTTCACACCTACGCCGGCCACTCGACCGAAGAGTTGATCCGCCTCAGCGACCGCCTCGTCCGCATGGCCCCCACCTGCGACGGCAAGCCGATGCGGCGCGTCTTTTATGGGGTTTCCGGCTCGGACGCCAACGAAACCAACGCCAAGCTGGTCTGGTACTACCACAATCTCATCGGCAAACCGCGCAAGAAGCGCATCATCGCCCGCGAACGCGCCTACCACGGCAATACCGTCATGGCCGGCTCCATGACCGGGCTGGATTTCTATCACAACTTCATGGATCTGCCCAGTCCAGCCCTGCCCGTTTCGGCCATACTTCGCACCGGCGCGCCGCATTTCTACTGGGGCGCGCATGCCGGCGAGACGGAAGAACAATTCACCGCTCGCCGCGCCGCCGAACTCGAAGCCCTCATCCTGCGCGAAGACCCCGAAACGATCGGCGCCTTCATCGGCGAACCGGCGCTCGGCACCGGCGGACTGGTCCCTCCGCCAGCCGGCTACTGGCCGGCAATCCAGGCCGTCCTGCGCAAATACGACATTTTGCTCATCGCCGACGAAGTCATCACCGGCTTCGGACGCACCGGCCGCTTGTTCGGATCGCAACTCTACGATATCCAGCCTGATCTCATCACCATCGCCAAAGGCCTCACCTCGGCCTACGCGCCGCTCAGCGGCGTTCTCGTCGGCGACCGCGTCTACCAGGCCATGGAAGCCGGCTCAGCCCAGGCCGGAGTCTTCCCCCACGGCTACACCTACACCGGCCATCCCATCGGCGTGGCCGCGGCCAACGCCAACCTGGACATCCTGGAGCGCGAAAACCTCACCCAAAACGCCGCGGAAGTCGGCGCGTACATGCTCGCCGCCCTGCACAACGCCTTCGACGGCCTGCCCATTGCCGGCGAAGTCCGCGGCGTCGGCCTGATGCTGGCCGTCGAGTTCGCCGCCGACCCCATCGCAAAGCGCCGCCTCGACCCCGCGCTCAAAGTCGCCTACCGCATCTCCGCCCGCGCCCGCGAAAAGGGCCTCATCACCCGCGCCATGCCCCAAAGCGAAGCCCTCGGCTTTGCCCCGCCGCTGGTGCTCACCCGCCCCGACGCGGACCGGATCGTCGCCATTGCCGCCGCCGCGACCCGCGAGGTGCTGGACGAGCTGGCCCGCGAAGGCGCACTCGACTAGCCGACGCAACGCCGGTTCAGCCCCATCGGCCCGGAGAGCATCGCCTCCAGCCGCTCCAGATCGACCGCGAAGCCGGTGATTGAATCCTCCGGCTCCCAGGAGCCGAAGGTCAGGCCGAAGTGTTCGATTCCGACGCTTTGCGCCATCGTCAGGAAGAACTCTCCCGGCATCGCCTGCGGGTAGAGCACCAGAACTTTGGCGCGGGTGCTGAAGACCATCCCGCCAAGCGCCCCGCCATGCGGCCCCACAATGGCCTCCGCCCGCTGAAACATCTCCACCTGTTCGCGCATAGTCAGCTTCTCCGGCTTCACTTCCTGAAAGCCGTATTGCCGCAGCAGCGCCTGCACCTCGGCGTCGTTGCCAACGCTGCGCCGGCTGCCGGCTGGGCGCGACAGATAAAGCCGCAGATCCGGCTTACTCACGGCTTCAGGCAAACCCAGCCCGGTTGCGATCCGCTTGCGAATCTCCGCGTAGTACCCCTCCGGCAGATACCCGTGGCATCGGCCCGAAAGATACGAGGGCAGCACAAACCGGTCCGTCCCAATCCACCGCCGCGCCGGAACCCAATCCACGCGGAAGTTGGAAGGAAGCATCAGCGCCAGCGTCTCGCGCTGGAAACCGCCCAGATCGTCGGTCATCAGCAGAGTCAGCGGCTCGCCGTCCATGTATCTTTCGAGCGTGAGCAGTTGCGGCAGGCAATCGGCCATCCAATGCCAAAAGCTGTAGGCGTCGATGCGTTGGATGCTCGAAACCGGACCGGCGACGCGCGCCACCCGCCGGGGACGAAAACTGCGGTACGCCGGACTAAGCTCAAAGCGATGCGGCAACAGATAGGAATCGCCAAAAACCTCGAACGACTCATTGGCGACCAGCCCCAGATGCGGATAGAAAAAGGCCGGCGCCACCTCGCACACGAACACTTCCTCAAGAGGCAGCAATCCGGACTTCAAATATTTCACCGATTCCAGAAAGGCCGGGTCGTTCTTCGGCGCAATATCCACTGTCCGCGCCGCATGAAACATGGTGTAGTTGCCGACTTCCTTGCCAATCCTCTCCCGCGCCCAAACCGTGCGTTCGATCCGAAGCCGTTCCAGCCCAAAGCGGTCCAGTGGCCGCAGCAGATGCTTCGACGCCAGCCGCACCGCCCGTCGCGCGGCCCAATCGACCTTTGCGCCCAACCCTTTCGGAATGACGGTCAATCCCGCCGCGTACGGCTGCTGCATAAAAGCTCCCTTTTGCCGGACTGAACTGCCAACCTGGACACTCGTACCGGGCCGCCGCAACGGTTTTGCATCCATACCCGGCTTCTCAAGTATCATCTTCCCAGATGCTGCGGCCCAGG
>Ga0116230_10001055_pt1 | contig 25472 bp, 19 predicted proteins | sample S1TSphfallax_3_FD_88678 | JGI IMG/M metagenome (GOLD analysis project Ga0116230, IMG submission 88678) | Host-associated microbial communities from peat moss isolated from Minnesota, USA - S1T2_Fd - Sphagnum fallax MG | ecosystem: Host-associated > Plants > Peat moss > Unclassified | place... | reverse complement strand
CATATTTCTAGCCCAAATTAACACATTTCATAGTTCATGACTTTGTGTCAAAGTGGAAAGATAAGAAGTTTAACTATATATTTTCAAACAAATAAACGATAATAGAAAACTTGGATTGTAATGAAATTTATTAATAGTAAAAATAGTAGGAACATAGAAAAATTGTACCATTTGATCCAACTTTGGGTTGAGTAGGTAAAGGCTTTTCATCTACCAATTTGAAACCCATGTTCTTACACCATTTAGGGTGAAAATCCATGCCACATGATGAATTTGCGCACGTTGAAGACATTTGCATATGAAACCTTATGCACTAAGGGTGGTACATGCAAGTGGATGAAGCCACCACAATATCATGCAACAATGAAAAAAATGGTTACAAATGGAGCAAAGGTTAATTAGTAGCCAACAAAGGTTCTTTTGGCCTTGTTATGGGGTGTGGTATAGGTCTAGGAGGAAAAAATATTAGTATGTTCCCACCACCATTTACAAAGAGAGAATCCAAGGTTGAGTGATGTTTTATAATTTTTAGAATCCAAGCTTTTGACCCAATCTACATATCAAGGGTATGGTATTCTGATAACAACTCAAAGCATTCTTTCTCCTCAGAAGCAAGTTGTTTTGATTTTGTAACAAGCCTTTGGGTGTGTTCCAAACATTTTTCAACCTTTTGAAACTTTACGCCTTGGACATCCCATTCAACTCGCGGGTGTTCAAGTTCATAATCAACTTGAAAACCTCTAACAATGTTAATTTAACACATTTTTTTTTGAAACCCTTACCTTTGTGCTTTTGATGATTTCATTTTGCCCTTAATAACATTAAGTGCAAATTCAACTCTTTCATATTCTTCTTTCAAATTATTGTTGTCACCAATAGCATCCTTTAACTTGTCCATGCAAAGTTAGACTTTGGTAGATTGGAACTTAATGTTAGCAAACAACTCATCCTTCTAACACTTCAAACTACCCAATTTTGTTTGGATAGTATTCACTTTCTAGGCTTGAACATTCAAGATGTGTTGGATATGGCCTACCATTTTATTAGTTTTAATTCCACTAGGACCATTAACAACCATAGGTAGTTCTTCCTTTAGAGTTGTTGCTTGTGGGTTTTTAAAATTCGTTTTGTGCCTTCTTTTTCCCATGCCTTGTGCTTGGGCTACACAAAGCAAGTCTAGTCCATCTTAAACCCCTTCCTTGTAACAAACATTTTGTTAACAAATTGTTATAGTGTTGTTAATAATTTTAGGTTTTTGATAAATTAGTGGCCACAATTCATGGATTCTAAAAACCAAATTTGAATTATTGCAAAGCAAAAATTTGAAGTCATTATTAGACTTCCTTTTGCCCCATAGAACTTCACAATCTTCAAGTGAGGCACAAAAGTCATTTAGTTCCTTTTGGATGTCCAACCTTTTAGTAGAAAGCCCCATTTTTGTTTTGAACCATTTAGTAATCCCTTCAACCAGTTCCTTCACCATTTTCATAACCTTGCAAATAAAAATAAATTGTTAACTAAGTAATAGATTAGTTCAAATGATACACCAAAAATGGCAAAAGCTTAGAGTTACTAACAACTACCACAACAAAACATTAAAGGCTACACATTATTAAAGTTGCAACATAGTGAATTAAAAAGTTGTTAGAGTTGCACAACTACTAAGGTAGATGCAAGGTAAAGTGGTTCACTTTTTGTGTCACAAGTTAAATTTTACAGGGTGTTTTGATTAGAAGCTTCATTACTATGCACATATATTTCAATTTGATTTTAGGGACTTGGGTTTAAATTGTTAACTTCGTTATAAAAACAAAGATATAAATTGTTTTGCATAACTCATTAAGGTAAAAATGTTATGGACTCTAGAAGTCAAAGTTTTGGACTTGCCGACTAGCAATAGTTTTTGTATATGGACTTTGAAACGATTGAAATATTCATAGTATGCTATATAGAAAACTAGAATATGATGAGTCTTTCTTTTAAAAACACAAGTTTGAAAAGATTGACATCATGTGATTTAAATTTTTTTTGATATGGACTTTTAAATAACATGAAAGTCTTTAAAATTCATAAAGTCCATAGCTACTTCAAATTAGGGTTTCCTAAGCTAGTTTTTTTCAGAGAAGTATATAATAGGGGCCTCTAATAGGGTATGCATTTATTTATGAAAAATAACATCTAAATTTAGGGGTTTTTTGGTATGGTTAGTCTTTGACCTAGTAAAACCTGTCAAATATGGAGTTTTTATCCTCAAGGTTGTGTGCCACTTTACCTTGCATCTACTCACTAATAACTAGTAGAACAAAACAACAAGAGGGCGAAAACATGGTCAAAGGAGCTAAGGGTGCCTATGTAAAAATTATTTTCCAATTAGGATTACACATGACATGTGTCATTTTTGTGTTAGTTTATAAATTATAAATTTGTATTTTAGGTACCCCTTTAACATTGCATTTTAGATATAAATACATTTTAACTACAAATTCATTTTATATCATGTATATTAGGCATTCATGCCCTCTATCATATAAACATGAACAACTTTTGTTAAAAGCACATTTTCAAAATTCATAATTTTCAAGGTCAAAAGCATTTTTGAGCCAAATGTGTTCAAATCATTTATAAAAACAATTTTCATCAAGTCCTTTTTCCCTTCTAATCATCAATGTTAAAATCTTTTCCAATTTTCAAAAAGAATGGTGCACATTCGGTAGAAAAAAAAGATGTTTGAAGGTTTCAAGAATTTTTTGCAGATTTGAAATAAGGTTTTTTAGGATTTGAAATAGAGTAGAATTGAGGGTCTTCAAGGGTGACAATAGGCCATTCAAGGTGCCAACTACAATTTTGAAAACCCTAGACATGGAACCACATGGCAATGACAAAAGAAAAAAGAAAATCCTTGAAAGACATTTAGTGTAGATTAGGGTTTAGAAATGGGCTAGTTTGTATTAGTGTAGGATTTAAAAACATGTTAATTATTTATATTTTTTTTGAGTAAAAGTTTTTTCTTTTAATTTTTTTTGTATAGTCCATTAATATTTTGAATGTTGGAACTGGAATTGGGGGTTATGGAACTGAGAATCAAAACTGGCCTAACTTGAAAATAAAAAGAAAAACTGAAACCAAAATTGTCCCTTATTAAAAAAACTAGAACCAAAATTGAATGCCATGTTTGAAAAAACCAAACCAAACCAAAACCAATCCCTTCGAAAATGTTAGGAACTGGAAGTGAGAGGTCCCCCTGGAACAGGAGAATTGGCAAACACTGGTTAGAACTAGTCTTGGTTCCTGTTAGTTAAACTCGAATCAGAACTTGGTCTGATTTTCAGAATTGAAATCACAACTGGAACCAGTGGAATGGGACTGAGAGCTGGGTACCTGGTTCTGTTTATGGTGTGGAACTGAAACTGGAACAGAGAGGTTTGAAAGGAAAAGTTCTTGAAAAGAAAAGACTAGAACTGGGGAATAACTGAATGTTAACCAGTAGCTAATGACCTCTTCCCATTTTGGGTTGGTAAGAATTGGACCAAAACGGAGTCTGATTTTCAGAACCAAAACTGGAACAGTAATTGATTTTGTTTGAAGAACCAGAACTGGAACTGGGATGTCAGTTCCAAAAATATGTAAAACCTGAACTGGAACTGTTTTAATTTACTGTTAAAACCAGAACCAGAGATTCTTCACAAAATTAAAGAACAACCCAACAACACTGGTTTCTACCATGGTACTACTACCAGTGTAGGTGCTGTTTCACCCAAGGCCAGTCACTCCTACCCCAGGGCCCAGGAGGAGGACCCATGATGTCGGTTCAATCCTCTGTCAACTAAAATTGAAAGTCAATTAGGTCTAATGTTTGTTTAGCCAGCTCCTGGACAGGTAGTAGTAGTACTACTGGAATGCTGTCTTCCCCAAAAAGAAAGGGCACAGAAACATGGCAAGATTGTCAACTGTGTTTCCACAACAATTCCATGACATGGCACTGGAGAGAGAGGTATAAAAAGTCACACAAGAGCAGTGAAGGAAACACCCCAGCACAACCTGAGAATCAATGAACAAAACATCCTAATCACCTGGCCTAATCTCAACTCTGGTGTTTTAGTCTGTTACTATATAATTGGCCTCCCTGACTATAATCCTGCAAATAGCTAGACAACTGACAAGATATTTGTCAGTACTTTTTTTGGTTCCCTATTCCTACAACTTCATACCAGGGTAAGGGAAAGTAGGATTATTATATTTATTATCTTCATAGACTTCCAAATCTGTCTTTGACCAAATCTTCAGCTTACAAAATCCAATCATTTGTTCACATTTGTGAGTCAAGTTGAGTGTTGATGGTGGTTTGATGCTTAATTTGGGGGAGTACTACTTACTTCCATAGCTCTATTGTTTTTTTCTCAATTTTGTGATGTAGCATGGGTGGTGATCATCCAGAAGATGATTTAACCAAATTTGGTTACAAACAAAATATGTGTAAGGTAAAGGCCAAGCGCAAGGCATTATGAAATTTAATGGCCTTCCAGGCAAGAGTTGAGTGGAGTGCAAGCCTGATTTTGGTAGTGCTCTCACTGGTGAGCTTTTATGAGGCATAAAAAGCTCACCATAAAAATCAATGCAATCTTTCAGACAGCAGGGGCTCTAGGTTTTTTTGGTAAAGCTCGCCCTGAAGTGGGGCAGAGGAATAATTGTAATAAAGTGCCCTCCACTTAAACTAGAAAAATTCTTAGAGGTTCTTATGGAAGTAAAAAAAAACTTAAGCATCCTTCTGTGTTGGTGGCTACCTTGTAGGACCCCATGTAGAATCTGGTAAACTTTTGAAAATACATCTTGAACTTTGGCAATTAGAAACTCCCAAAGACACTCATTTTTCTCATTTTCCAGAAAAATACCCCAAGATTTTAAAAAAAAAGTTCGCCCTTAAGTTGCAACAGGAGAAGGCAGACAGAAACTGGGTGTCAGGTTTTGGAACCATTCAATATGCTAGCAATACAATTTGTGTAGGATACTTCCTGAAGAGCCAGGCATTCCTTAAATTAGGGCCCGCCTAAGGCAGAGCCAAGGGGCACTTATTTCAGGAATGCCTTGCTCTGAGAAGGTTTCCCAATGTAAAACACTGGCAGAAAATCTAATTTTAATCTTTTTCTTGTAATACCCAGCGCATATCCCCTGGGCACCATGGGGAAAAGCCTAATGGTTGTGGAGTGGTTCAAATTTCTCTACATGGTTCAAGTTGGTAGCAAAAAATGTAGAAGGGCGTTTAAAGTTTTTCACTTTCATATTTAGGCTGAAGCCAAATTTAGCTAAATATATCTATGGATCATCAGCACTTTCCCTACATCACAAAATTGACCCAAAAAAAATTGGGTCTGGTGTCTGAATTGTGAAACCCCCATGGGCTGAAAAAAAATAAACAAGGTGGGTGGGGGCTGGGGAAGGTTGGTTGACCAAACACCAACAAGGTAATTAGAAAGGAATCTAGAAGACAAAGATGAAAGAAGTAAGGAAGCCCTGCATTCGTGGTAAGTAGTTGTTTGGCCAATGCCATTCCCAATTCCAAACTGAATTTGTGGCCTTGATGAGTGCATGAGTGAGTGAGTGAGTGATGACTGCAGCTGAAACAATTGCTGCTGATGAGATGAATTCACAGTCAAGTCCTCAAAACTCAAGAATTGTCAGCTAACAATTGTACTCATGATTTACCATGTCTTCAGATGGACCATTGAACATGGATATCATAATTGATGAACACTGTGTGTGTGTGTATGTGTGTGTGTGTGTGTTTTTGTGTGTATGTCGGTGGCAGTTGGCTCCAATCGAAAGGAGAAGATGGGTGCGAGCAGGGGAATGGGGCAATGGAAGTTTGTTCAACAGAACAGGTTCACTAGTTAGAATCAAAAGAATGAGAAAAAAGATGAACACTATTACTGCTCGGAGAAAGAATGACTTCTCCACGAAGCTAGTTGTCAATCTTGGGAAGGTCGCGTAGTCCCCGGGCGCATGTCCCAAAACTCATCTGATGGACCGCCCATGCACAGCCTTATTGCAGGAGGAGGGAGGGAGGGGGGGGGCTGCAACCAGATAGTCAACATGTGAATTGTGTGCAAAGTGAAGTCTGCACTAATAAGCATTTTGCAGCATTACTGCAAGGACTTCTCTCTGTCCAGACTGCCAGCCAGCGTTTGAAATAAAAACTCCCAACAATATGGACCCCTCATCACTAATATTATACCTATCAACTCTTTTCCTCCTGAAAGACCATTTCAAACTATATGGATCCACCTCCACCTGTCTGTCTAATGTCGGTGCAGTGACCCTACAAGTGTGCATCTTTTTTGTCAAGCCTTGGTGAAAAGCATTTTTTGGTGAAGCAATATATTTGGTGCATACACTCTGGTAGTACATACAAAAAGCTGGGTGAAAAAGGCATGCATTTATGCACGGGGTACCTAACTGGGTCCATCTACCCATGATCATGTTTTGTTCTTGGATTTTCACTTTTACATGTCCCAGAAGTTTGAGTGGCTTCCCATGAAATAAAACTTGAGAACCTTGCAATAGCCATATTGTGAAGCAAGCAACTATCATCTATGCAGACAAAAAAGGCACTATGTGGGAGTGGACCGCACTTGAGTACTAAGTTGCACGAGTGTTTTGCCTAGTTTTGTCACTCAGGTTGGAATGTTTTGCCGCTAGCACATACAGTACATTGGAGTTGGTGTTCCCCCCTTGGATTTCTTGGATGTCTGTTGTGTACTGTACAAAAGAAAATAATTTCACACAATTGCATAGCTCTTGTTGTTTTGTGTTTTCCCTAGATTTGTTCAACTCTTCATGTGTGCACATGTGTTGACTCCATTACAATAGAACATGTAGTGTTTCCCTGAGCCTGACCTTCTTGACTCAGATACTCATCATGCAGAACAGGCTTCCTTATAAGTCATGCTGATTTACTCAATCCAGGAAGGTTGGAGGTCTAATCCTGCAGAAACCAACCTGTTCTTCATTCACACCTGGGAAGCCTACAGAACACCCAGTTCCTGAGGAGATACTGACAATAATCCTTAAATTCATCCCCATTTTGGTCCCCTCTTTTCTGTTTCATGCCCAGTTTTCTGCTATCCTTTAGTCAGGCACACTGAAACCCCAAAACTAAGGATGAGCAAACTCTCTCAAGTCTCTTTGCTTCTCTCCTTTTGCTCTCCTTTAGGCCACCTCTCTCTCAAGTGGCTCTCCCTTTACTTGTCTCCTCAACAATTCACAACCTTACTACTAAATGCTTACTTCAAGCTCAGAAGGAAAGCACTGCAGGTTCAACACTAAAATAGAATGCAAACCAGATATGAAAGAACAAAAGGTTCAACAGAATAGCCAAGGACCAAACTACCGGGACCACCGATTTTGGTGAAAATCGAAGTTTAGTCCGTCATTACTTTCATTTGTTGAGTGGGGAATGCAGTTTATTGTTTTGAACCCAGCCAAACTGGGGGTTCTGATCCCCACAGCAGCCTAGCGACCTAATTTATGGATAACTTTAGTATAGAGGGGTCCATGAGAAGTGCTTTTAGTTTTGGTGAGAAATAACTATTTTGCAAGGCAGAACACAAGGGATCATCAGTACTGTCCCAGTGCAGCATAACCCAGAAATACCCTGAAGGACCCAAAATCGTATAATGATTCAAAGAGGTGGTTGGAGGGAGGTAGGTTGTTGGAGAATTCGGAATCAAGATAAAATTAAATACAATAAATGTTTATGCCAGGAATATAGAAATTGTAACCTCTAACCAACATCATGAACCCAAATCAAAAGTGCGGGGTTTTGAATTTTTGCAATTTTTCAACCTGAAAACTTATGATTTTAACACATACAAAAAAAATTTGTGAAAAGAATGCACCAGATTTCTACAACAGGTTTTAGCAGACAGCAAAATTAGTAAAGAATTCTTACAAATTTTTACTTTCATTTATGATCTATAGCTAGATTTAGCTAAAAACACTTCTTGTGGATGATTGCCAGTTTGGGTACATCACGAAAGGAATCCTGACCCAAATGGAACTGGTACACTAAGCATCAGGCTCCTTCATGAGGGGGTACTAGTACTCACTAGTGATGAGTGGAGTCGGTTATCAGGCAGGCTCTCCTAATGGGACCCAATGCATGGATGGTGTACTCTGGGAAATCAAACATGAAACAAATAAGAAGACAACACAGATCAAAATGTTCTGACCACTGCTGTTGATCATCATTGGCCAAAGAAATAAAATAAAAAATAGAAGCATTGGCCATCAGCCAGGCTATACAAAGCCCTCCCCCTGGCCCTTTGGGTTCTTTATCATCATTTGGGAGATGGAAAGATCTATAGGCTGGGCATAACAACCTACTCATCATTTTCCAATAAGTCCAGGCTGAGGACGTGAGATATCACCACACAAACATTGTATGACTTTTTCCATAAATATGAAGAACAGGGCAGCAGGTTTCAAAACCTCTGAGCTGAAGAAAAGCTAGTTTCATTTCCCAGTCTTTGCTTCCAAGGCAGGATTGCCATGGGAGACTGGCCACACGGCGAGGTTTGGGTTCCATGCACCTAAAAGGATCTTTGAAATTGATACTTGAAAACGTGGACAGATTCTAAACCTTCAATGCTCTTTGCCTTATGCAAAGAGACAAGCCCACCATCACACTAATGACAGTGGCTTTACAAACAATAGGGAGATGATGGGCAACAGGGTTTATAAAAGTTGTGTTGCATGGGAGCTTGGAGTAATCTACCAACCGAGAGCATGGTTTCTGTGGATGTTCTTAGTGGCCTTTTCAGTTGCCAAGTTTTGTGTACTTTTGTCAAGTGGCCAAATCTATCATAATTTCATCTAGTTTGGAACCTTTTCAAGGTACACACTTGCCTCCTATTAACAACCCGGGGCGGGGGTGGAGGAACCGTGCCTTGGATGAACCAGCACCTGCACTTGTACCACGGGAAAGACCCCAAAATTTTCTTGGGCTAAATCAGGGTCACCAAGTTCAATTTTAACAAAGCTTTCTGTAAACTATAGCCAATAAGAGGGCTTGCTCAAAAATGTGAAGGTAAGATATGTTACTTTATGACCTTGATTTAGTCTAATCATGGTAACATTTAGAAGCAATTTAAATGAATTTTGGGATTCTTAGATTTTAGAAGAACTCTTCAGTCCAGTTTTAGATTTTAAAAAAAATACAAGACCTGGACTTGGGAAAATTTTCAGAAAGTAAAATCCCTCGGTTTTGAGGCTGGGTCTAATTTCTAAATTGTTAGCTCCTCAATTTGATTATTCTAGTCTTTATAAGATTTGTTGATTTTGAGTTCAAGACCGATTTCAACTTTTAGGGTTTCAAAACTTAGACTTAAGAGCCTATTTAAGCCTTACATAAGACCCTACCTGAAACCCTATAATTTTAACAACATACTAACAAAAAATATAGTAATGAGAAAAAGAAACTTAATCATAAGGAAGAAAATAAAAAAGATAAAAAAATGTAAAAAGTGGTGTTTGGTAGCCCTATTTGTAGTATTGCATAATTTTAACATTTAAGTTTAAGTAAACAAGAAGCACCAAATGTTCAAAAAAACACTTGATGGGCTAGTGGTTGGGACAATCTCCTTTATGAAGGGGTGGGAGTTTGAACTTGGGGAATAGTACCTTATGCTTGGTCTACTTCAACCCTAGTTTTCTCCTGGGTCAAGTCCAGGTCCAATTCTTGAGGTAGGGTCCGAGGCTTGTGGTGGGTCTTGATCAATGTTGAACGGTTCTTAGAATGAGGGACATATATCTCTCAGTTATCAGCCTTGATACACATTCACTTCCCTGTTGATTCTCAAAATTTTCAAATAATTGATTTTGGGATAGGGTAAACTGCTTGGTCATAGTACACTTCAAAACAGAGAGGAACTTTGTGATCTAAGCAGACCTCGGTTGCCTCTGGAGTCCAAAGATGAGTTGTAGAAGAGCTCCAGGTGCACCTAGTACGCTTTAGATGGCTGGATTTGGACTAGAGATGCAAAAGATATGGCCTATGAAAGTTCACAAAAACAAAGTCGCCAAACATTTTTTTAATCTATGTTCAGGCAATGGAAATCCTATCAATGTACATTCTTACGTTGACACATGTCGCAAATCCACCTTATCATCAAACAATCTCATGCTCAAACTAATCATGTTTGTTGAGAAAACTAAACACCTTTATTCAAGGGTTGAGATCAAAACCCTAAAAATTGGCAAAGCAATGTTTGGTTATCAAACCCCAAAGATTTGATAAACCTTAAATTAGCCTCTCCCATGTGGTGCCAACCCAAAAACCCCCTATCCCTTCCCCCTTCCATCTCCTTTTCGCTCATTAAATTCTCATGAACGAGTTTTTCGTCACCAACCCAATTTTTCTTCCCCCTTTCGTCTCCTCTGTGTGCACAAATCGAAATTTTTCTAACTCGATTCTCACTCCCCCTTCCATCTCTTTGTGCACCGATTGTTTTTTTCTAACTCGATTCCCATTCCCCTCTTTGATTTCTTTCAGTGCATGAATGTTTTGCAAGGTTGGCAATTCCCAATGTGAAGCTTTAGCACGCAACTATCTTGTAGGTATGGCGATTCCCAGTGTGAAGCTTAGAAATTGAGAGGAATTTGAACCACTTTGGTTTAAACTTCTTACTTCAGTTTTACTGCAAGCAAAAGGAGTGCATAACCTAATCCAAACCTTGGGAATGGGATATGGTTCTTGCATTCTGATGTCCTTTGCCAATTAGGAGATGAATGAGGTGGAGTGAAATGAAAGCACATTGCAACAACAGACAATGTTGTCAAATCTTTTGCATTTGTAATCACGAAATTGTTCCACCTCTTTGTTGTGCTTTCTAATAAGTAGTTCAACAATGGATGATTTTCATTCTTGCTTGTTGTAAGTCTGTTTTTCCCCGTTTCTTTTGTTCACCCTTAGTGCATTCCTTGAAGTAGGTTCTTTTGCATCTTCCAATGGTGGTAGTTAAATTTCAGCTTGGCTTTCATTGGCATCCATTGAAGTGTTACTCTTTAGTTTAAAGTTCATCTTCGCTAACTGAAAGTACCTATTCTCTATCATAGTGTACTTGCATTTGGGTTGAAAATGAGCATAAATGAAATATAGAAAATATATCTCTATAATGGGGATTGTTGTGATGATTTGAATTGTACATAATGCAAGTGGTCTAGCTTTCAAATAAATGATTAGAGTGATTTCCATGAATGTATAGATAAATCTCTTTACTATTGAATCAAACTATCGTGGATGTCAATGGTGTTACTTTGATTACTTCAATGTAAAAAAATGCATATAAATTTGAATGACATTCTTGAATTACAAGATTGGAGATCCTTTAGTCTTGACATTACCAAAAAGTGCACAATTGTTGATCTAATCTACTAATGTGTGTAATAAAAACTTTGTAAAACAATCGTTTCTATATGGAAAATTACATTAAACTTTGGATCACATTTGGAGTTACAAGATCATTGGAGATCCTTCAATCTTAACATCCCCAAAAAGCACCATTCATCAACAACAATAGCTATTGTTCTTTTTAGTTATGCCAACCCATTAATAATTATTATTTTTCATTATTCCACCATAGCAATAACTATTCCTTTTGACTTCTTGTTCATTTTTAGCTGCACTTGCTTTTTAAAAAACTATTCCACCCCAATAATAGTTGTTCCTCCTCTTGGTTGTTCCACCTTAGCAGTTGTTGTTCCCTTTTTAAAATTTTCCATCCTAACAACAATTATTCCTCCTCCCAATTATTCCACCTTAATAGAACATGTTGTTTCTTTTCTTAGTTATTCCACCATAACATTAGTTGTTCTTCTTAATAGCTTATTCATCCACAACTACAATTGTTCTTCCTTTTCACTATTACACCCCAATAATTCGGTTGTCTATTTATGGTTGTTGTAAGGATGTTTGTTGTGATCCGAGCCTTGGGTTCACAACCAAGGCAAGGGCTTGCAAAGGCGCAAGTTGATAGGGAAGCCCGAGAATCACATTTCATGTTCTTGAGAATGTAAGAAAGTGTGAAGGAATGAATTTGCACATTCCCAAGTGGGCTCCCACTTTGGCAGTTGGAGTCCTGATGCATTCCTAAATCTTCAGAAAGGTATTTTAAGTGTTAAAATTCATTGGATTAAAAAGTTATTTATACCATTGGAATTTTCTTGAAAGTTAAATGTTTAAAATGGGCTCACATGACCCATTTGAAAATATAAAACACAAGTTTTGCCCAAAAGAAGGGCAAGGAATTAGAGTGCCAATTTGACTCCCAACCATTAAAAGTCAAGAATCGCCTTGAAATACATGCGTGTAAGTGGCGTGCAACATATTGTTAAAGATTTTTTAACAAAGGCTATAACTTTGTTTTAGACCTCATCTCAATTTGAGGTTTGCACAAGAAGTTATGGCCTTCCAAAGTGCTAAAAGTCCCAATTTTAGGAATTTGGGGGTCCCAACTTGGAAATCCTGTGACAAAATGACATTTGGATGGAGCTCACATGGCTAATCACAAAGAATACTATGAGTGGGAAGGTGGTGGTTTCCCCCAAGTTCAGGCCATGGTGAGTCTTGTGAATTTGTGCATGCCCTATGGTTTGTCCGTGCACCAAAAATGTTCTAACCATGCACTAACCAACTTGTTGTTTAGGCTGTGTAGGTTTGTGTGAATAATTGACCCGCTTATCACTCATTTTAGTCCCCATTTGGGAGCTCCAGCACATCCCTCTACCCCTAAAGTGTTATGCATTAAAGAATGTACCCCAATTCCTTTTTCTTTTATTGTTTTCACTTTTGGACTTGCATTTGAGTCTTTTAAGGAATGTGGGGGTGCGTTAATGTTATAACTTCCTTTTTGGTTCGCATTCAAGCTAGTGCTCATTATTCAGCCTGTTTTTGCACTTATGTTATTTCACCAAGATTCACAGCTTTGTATCTAAGAGGGTGAGTTCATAGACTTGCCTTGAAATTGTAATGAATTTTTTTTTCTACTTCTTTAATTGTTGAAGATGACCAAGTTGCAAAGAAATTAGCTTGTTGTTGTTTTACAAAAAAAAATTAGTTAATCTTTTAGCTATAATCAACACGATAAATATTTTTTTTGCTTGTTTTTTTTGTCTTTTTTTCCTTTTGCTTTCTTTGATATGTTTTGTTTACCTCTTTATCCATTGCCTTTTGTCACATAATCCTCAAATATTCCCTTGAATTTACAACTTGGCTTTGAGAATAATCTACTAATGGTTTTCTTCCATTGGTTTTTTGTGTAGGCAAATGTGGCAATGACATCAAATTGTGACACCTTTGTGCCAATGCCTCTTGAGTTGAACTTCCAGGATTTTTAAGTTTTACAACTTTATATAATGAAGGTTGTGCCAAATTTTCAACCATGTTCTCTAATTCTATTACAAATGCATGGTTAGTGACTGTAAGAATTTTAAGCATGTTCAGATATTAATACCTAGGTTATTTTTTAGATATAATAATAATTAATTCTATTGTTGGGCCTATGTTGATGAGATTTTTTATAGCTGTATGTTTAGTGTAGTATTGTTCACCATCCTCTTACTTTGAATCTTCTTTTTCCTTGGCTTGATTTTGTAATGTGTACAAAGTACTAAAATTAATTTTTAAATCCATGGCCATAGGGTTAAGTGGCCAAATCCTTATACCTTTGAACCATAACATGATATTTTTTCTTCTAAATGTTAAGTCTAATGTTAGGTCTACCCACCTTATCAATGTTATCTTATTTAGTTCAGTATAATTCCTCCCAACCAATGTTGTGTTTCTTTCCTTTTTAAAAGTCGTTTTGAAAGGCTTGAAGCAAGCCACATCCAAGGGCTAAAGTGCATGAAATGTATGCAAAGGTAGAGTAATTATATCCAATTCAAAGTCTTTAGTTTGTTCAATTACTTCAAGGGTGACATCTAAGATGAGCAAATGTTTATTTGTTAGGGATATTCCACTTGATATAAACTAACGTGCTCCTAACTCTTTTAGGGATTCAAATGTGAGTCCCAAATAGAAAACATTAGAAGAGCAAAGAGTCAAGCAGGCTCCTTGGCTTGTAGCATTTTGGAGGGGTAGAGGGGCGTGTTGGAGCTTCGGGATGGGACTAGAAAGAATTGACAAGCTTCACTTACTCACATGGGCCTGCACAAAACCAACACAAGGTGGTTAATGCGGAATTGGAGCACTTTTGGTGCTAGGACGAGCCACAGGCAACTTGGACTCACCAGATTCACCACGGCCTGGACTTGGGGGAAGCCACCACCTTCTCCCTTATACTATACTTTGCACCTCTCCATGGGGCCCACGTCCAAATGGCTTTTTGTCCCGGGACTCCCAAGTGGGAGTCCCGAAATTGCCAAGGTTGGGATTCCTCCAAATTTGGGGCGCCATAACTTTGCGCACAGACCTCCGATGGAGATGAGGTCCAAAGCAAAGTTTTAGCCATCATCGAGAGCTTTCCAATGGTATGTCACACAACACTTGCACGCAAGGAAATCGGGTTGAGTTTTGACTTTTAATGGTCGAAACTCAAATTGTCAATTTGACTCTCAACCCTTTTTTTGGCCATAACTTGTGTTACAGATGTCCAAATGGGTGATGCGAACCCATTTTGGACATCTAAGTTCCAGGGGCTTTTCAATGATATAAAGAACTCTTCAAGCCATTGAGTTTTGACCCTTATAATCACCCTTTGAAGATTCGGGAGTCCACGAGGATTCAAATTCCCAATGTGGGAGTTCCCTTGGGAGTGTGAGGGTCTATTCCCTCACATTCTCTTGCACTCCTGGGAGCATACGACATGGCTCCTAGGCTCTTTTCTTGGCCTACAACCTTGCAACCCCTTGCCTTGGTTGCGAGCCCAAAGCTAAGGTTGCAACATAAACCTTTTGAAAAAAGACATAAACTTTTTGAAAAGGAAGGTAGTCATCCATGCTATTGATTGCATAGCCACACAAGTTCCTGGTTTGCAAAATTGTATATAGTTGTCATGTATCCTTTCTCTTCAAAATATGTAAAACCTTAATAATGTTATTCTTGTTCCATTGACCACATAGTTAATAGTAAACCACTCCTTGAATTTCGGGATAATGTTGTACACCTGGTGGGAACCTTGTTTTGTAAAAACCTTTACTCCTAATTATCTTCCTACTTAAATGTTTGTTTCATCAAAATTCAAGATATAGTCTACAACATAGTTGCATGTTTGATGTAAAAAGATTATAAGTTCTAGTAGAAGCTTTGATAAGATTAAATTATAAACCCTTGCGCTCAATTAATATCCAATCCCTTAGCTTGAGGAATGCTAAGCTTAGTATGTTCCCTTTTGAATTAATGCCACCAATATTGCATAATGAAAATCAACTTGTGGCCATTCACTAAACTAGTCCCTTGTAAAATTATTCAAGTTTTTTACAAATGTGCCCACCTAAACCCCTAATACCAAACACTTAAATTTGATGGCTGGTCACCAATATGAAAAACCTAGAACAGTTTTTTTCTCAACCAAACGCTTGGTAATGGGCTAAAATGACAACTCCCATAAGCAATTTTTTGTTCTAATATAGGTTAGTTGCTGCACTACATGGGTGCTCGGTGACCAGCCTCTGTTTGGTGGTGGGCCAGTTTACCCTATAGTTGTGCTTTTCAAATTTGAAAAAAAAGTGAATGAACTGATTAAAGAATTGTCAGTTCTTTGTTGGTGCTTTGCTGGTTTTTTTAATGAAAACCGACCATCAATTCTTTGAGGTTTTTGAATGAATTAGAATTGACAATTTTTTTATAATGAAAATTTTTCAAAACTGGAACAGACGATTCCTTACAAATTCAAAGAACCACCCAGACCCAACACTGGTCTTGACCCATGTGAGACCCATTGGGCCTGGTTCTTAGAGAACCAAACCCAGAACTGGATCTGCCATCAGAAAACCAAAATTGGTCAACATTGATTTTTACCATGAGTACCCAGTGTAGGTGCTGATTCGCCCCAGGACAGTCCAGATTTTCACCCTTTCCTTATTTAATGTGACCCCCATGACTTGTAGAATACATCCAAATGATAACATTTACTTCCGAGAAAATTATCCCTAAAATGTCAGAATGTTAGATTGTCATGAATCTAGCTAACCCACATATAATTTTTCAAATTTCGCTATCTATTTAGTTGTGATAAATATCCACCAACAGGATTTGTGCACTATAGATTTGGGTGGGAGGCCAATCCAAAATTTTGACCATAATGTGGGATGTTGTTCTAAAAAATTGGAAGATAATGATAGTGAGGGGATTTTGTGGCACTCTGGGGATGTAGAATTGCATAATGAGGGAAAAAATATAAATCTGCATATTTGTCATTTGGTTTGATATGCCAAATGCTGCTCACAATTGTTAGAGCATCTCCAGCCAAGTTCAGTATGTGATCCTGCAAAACTAATTCTCACATCCAACTTTAGTTGTTTATTTAATTCGAACCCCACCTACGAAACCAAAATTGGGACTTTAAAAAGGTGGGGCAGTATCAATGGCAAGCATCTGGACTAATCATTATGATTGGCCAATCAAAAATAGGGAATAGGTACTAGTCAAATCTATTTATTACTCTTCTTTGGCATGTGTTAGGCTTTGCTGTGCCTGGTTTACCAGTCTCAGCAAACTTTGCAAAAATGTTAGTCCAAAACCATTTTGCTGAGCCAAACCGGCATGGTTAACTTATTTTCATCCTATTTTAATGTGCAGGGTCACATACTGAGCACAGGCAGAGTCGCTCTTGAAGGATGCCTATAAAGAAATTTATTCAATATTTTGTGGAGTTTAGGGTTATATTCAATGCATTAGTATGTTGATTCTACAAAGCAAACTTAAATATGTAGAAGGAGGCATTGAAGTTATATACTTATTTAGCTTCTTATTTTTAGTAACTTGACTGACCTTATGTAAGAAAGGTTTGTTAGAAATCATATCCATGAATTTTCCCCTTCTTGTGGATTTAACCCTTGGAAATGCGGGTTATGTGGATTTAAACTACATTAAAATTTGGTTGAAATGACAAAATGCCCCTCCCCCTAAACCCTTTCATTTAAGGACTTAGACTATATAACTCGCCTGCCTGTTGATGTTGCTGGATTCAGAGGCTCCAAACGATTTCTCAACGCCACAAATTCTGGCCAAGCAAGAAAGAGAAAATTGCTATCTTTCAAACACAGTCTTCGCAAACACAACCTTCACCCACAATTAATGGGTATCTCTATTGGCAATGTCAATGTTTAATGGGTCAGGTCCTCATCATGAAGGGAGGTGTCCCAGCTAGAGGCCATAAACTTGGCGACAAGATTTGTACAAGAAAATAAAAAAGAGAAGGAAAACTCCACTCAAAAACACCCCTCCTCTGTAGTTAATAAAAAATGAGTTATTGTTTTGGCTCTCATAAGACAAGAGGCCAGGGCTTTTGAGTGTGGCTTCTTGGTGACTATATTTAACCCATGAAATGTTAAATTTGATCTCTCACGTCCAGGGGTACCCTCACCTGCTGAAGTGAGGTTTGGGTGAACCAGTGCCTACACTGCTACCATGGTAAAGCTCAAATCCCCAAAGTTTTTTGGGTTGCTTCCAAATATTATAGATGTATCATGTATACTTAAACAAAATAGTGTGGCCTTTCCCATTAAGCACATATCAGAATATTGAATGGTACACCTTCTTTAACCTAAGTTTGAAATCCAATTTTAATTGTGGACTTTTACTGATTTTCTAGTTGATAAAAGTTATTCAAATTCAATATTTCCCACACCTTATGTCTAAATAGTACAAAATCACCTGTATAAAACCCTACTGATTAATCAAGAGCTTTTCAGCAATACTAAGATCCCCACTTTCTCAAAATTAGTTTTAGTTTTAATTTTATTGAGTTTTCAATGGCAATTTTTTTCAATATTCAATAACTCTTGCATCATAGGTCTAAACATTTCAAAATCACCTTCGTGCAACCCTACTCATTGAGGGCTCTCCAACATTACAAATTCCATCGAGAGGTGCTCAGGATTAGGAGATTTCGATAACACAAAACAAATCAAACAAATTACCATTCTTAATAATAGGCTCATGATCTCAAAGGCCAAATTTAACATACATTTCCTAGGTTTTAAAATACCTTTCAAGAGACATTTCACTAGTGAATGATTTAAAATAGTGAAAAATATTCATGAATGAAAGAGTTTTTAAATGTTTAATTTTCATGGTGGGGATATCCATATAGATGTTGATTTAGCAACAACCAGAGTAAGATTTTAGAGTTTTCTTGTGTACATGCTACTATAGCTTGTCATCAATAGACTTCCTTGATATTTTCAATGTTTATATTTTTATTATAGGAAATGAGTGTTGATAGTCCTCCAAGGGGTGTAAGCCATTGCCATTCTTCAGCAGGCTGGCACGTTTAATCACAATTCTTCATTTATTCCACACGTACCAGCTAGTGCACTTTCGTCACTAGCTGATAGGTGGCAGAGGATGGCCTTTTAACATTAGGACTTCTACTTCATAGTACTACAGTTTTGATTGTTTTGTTTTTCTTTGGTATGTTTACATTTGCTTGGACATGCCTTATACTTTTTGTGAATGGATTTCCATCCTTGTTTATATATATCTACAGGTTTTGTATTTCAGTAAACTTGAGACTGAATATTGAAAAAAGATTCTAGGTACCAAGTAGGAAGAATTTGGAGTTTAAAGTTTGGACTAGATGGTGGTACCTAGTGTGGTTGGACTGCTGACTCACTCGGTTCGCAAAGTTTTGGTAGGGGGTAGTAGTTTAGTGGGCTGGTTTGGCCAAGGCATAATAATAACACTACTACAGGCTGGCTTTGGAATTTAGTGGACAGCCGTGGTATATAGCCTAGGTGCTAGGCAGTAGCAGCCCCGTCCGTCCATTCAGCTGCCAAGCACACTACTGGGACCCTGCCCTGCCATGCACTGCCCCTGTCCTGCCGGTCTCCTCCTACCTGGCCTTTGCCTTCTTTTCTTTTCTTCAGTTGCTGCTACAACTGACTTGCACCACGAGCGCCCATAGCCCTTGGCGCAGGAGCAGCGGCAGCAGCACCGGAGTCCGTCCCGTTGCAGTCCACGCTTCGAAGTTGCATCGTCCCTTTCTCGAGCTCTTTCCTGCAGAGTCCACATGATGATTCAGAGTCTAACAGCAGTCTAGCTAGCTAACTGGCTGCCAATGTTCATTACATCAGTAGCCTGCTGTGTTCTCGCGGATTTGTTGGAGTGCCGACAGACATTTTGATGAGCAGCTAGTGACTGATCTTCTGAAGTTCTAAGAGATTGAACATGATTCAGTCGAAATTAGATGATCACCGGAAGCAGAACTAGATCATCAGTTATAGCTTTAGTATCGTAGACCATATTGAGATTGCTGCTGCTGCTAATTCCTCCTAGCTGGCTTGATTGCTGCTGCTCTAATTAGCTCATATCATGTGTTTCTTGTACTAAAGAATACTCTAGTGTTTATACCCCTGCTGAATCTCAAGTATTTGTAGTGATCTTAAAGGAAGCAGCGTGGAACTGATCTAGATGGGTTTGTAGGTGCCACCACCTCTGCCTCATGTGTACAGATCTAAGCTTCAAGGGTTTGTATGTGCTAGACTGTTGCATCCATGGTCGGATTACTACTGTTGTTGTAGCTGCTGGGTCGTTCAGGAAATGGCAACCACCATGCGGGGATTCGGTGCGCAAAATGTGATGCTTATGCGGAACGATAGTACCCCCGGCAGCGACTCACTGGTGGCAATGTTAGCTTCCTGCACTCCCATGGGGTTACAAGGTGAGCTGGTCGCGGAGATGGCTGCAGTAGGAACTGGGAATCTCACAAGCTAACTTTTCGTATTTGAGGACAATGCATGTCCGGTCATTATATTGAAGGAAGTTCTTGGGCTCGATCTCCGTGATTTCTGACCTTAGGTGACTTGCTTGCTGCAGTTCCGGGCCATTCATCAGTTGGCGGTCTAGAAGACGCGGTGGTGGGTTGTGGCATGAAGCGGTCTTTCAGCTATCCTTCATTTGTTGATCATGGATCATCATCACCTGGACTAGGAGGTGAAGAAGCGCTCATGGGGCTGGACGATGGCATGGACGACTGCTCTCCCTGCAGCATGAGCAACGTTGAGAAGAAAAGAAGGCTGTCATTTGAGCAAGTGAGGTCGCTGGAGAGAAACTTCGAGCTGGAGAACAAACTAGAGCCTGAGAAGAAAATGCAGCTAGCCAAGGAGTTGGGTCTCCAGCCCCGACAAGTCGCAGTTTGGTTTCAAAACCGAAGGGCGCGCTGGAAAACCAAACAACTGGAGCGAGATTACGAGGTTTTGTCCCAGGAGTACAACCGACTGAAAACGGAGTACGATGCCGTCGTCCTGGAGAAAGAAAAACTTGAATCCGAGGTGAATACTAGCTCCTTAGATATCTATCTATGCACATGGTCACCCGCAAACCTATACCATCCTGCAGATTTCCTTCGTTTCTGCTGCAGACTGCTTCATTGGAAGCACACTGTGCCCAGCAGTCACAATAAGGGTCTCTTTCCATTAGGATGGTATGATCACATCTACAAGCAAGCAGTGTAACTGTGATCACAGCAACCTAATGGAAAGTCATTAACATAGGGCCTTGTTTCTTGCTGAGATAGTCGCTTTCCATTGGAGAGCTACAACTGCGATGAAAATATGTAATTAATCATGCTAAGAACTCTAGGAATACATGTTCTCATGACAAAAAAGGACAGATGTAATCATATGGTGAGGCACACTTTCAGTTACAAGCTCGTGCAATTAGTTAATGTTTGACGGGTAGAGCTGTGAGATGACTGTGAGCACAGCAGCCTAATGGGAAGATGTCCTAAGAGATGCAGCTGATCTCAATCTACAACCCTGTTATAACATTCAAACTTGGCTTGTTGTATTGACCAGATACAACACTTGACAGGAAAGTCGACACACAAAAGTAGTAACATGGCGGATCAGTCACGCGATCAGTATGAGAATGTGGAACCATCTGCAATTTCTGGAGTGAAGATTAAGACAACGGATCATACCGGGGCTAAGCTATCTCGAGGAGCGGACTTGCAGCAGGTTCAGGTCGAGGTGAAGTCCGAATCGATGATCAGGACTGATGCATCGACTGAGGTCGTACTAAAAAGTAGACCTGCTGATTCTCAATGGAAGCAGCAGGCTTCGACTAGTCCGACTGTCGAAATTCCGGCATCGATTCTCAAGGCCGAGAAACTAGAGCAGCAGCAGACAACAAGTACTTCAGCCAGCAATTCCAGTGAAATTCTAGACACAGATAGTCCACGTACTATCGACAACTACAAATTGCAGCAGGTGTCGATCATCACTGCAGCAGCAGATCAACAGGCCGGCGCTGGCACTGTAACCAGCTGCCAGCACTTGAATAATCCCGGCAGCGCAGATGATCAATGTTTCATGGATCCAGATCCAGCTAGCTGTTTGCTACAAGTTGCTGCAGCCGGCGGCGGCGATGATCTCATGTGCGCCGCCGGCGCGGCAGATCGTGTGCTATCATCTCCTCAATTGCAGTACCACCGCTCCGCCAGCGTTGCAGCGAATATCAAACTGGAAGTAGATGCAGCAGTTGCAGCAGGGAACTGCAGCAACTATCAAGCTGAATATGTCGATCAGTCTTGCAACTACTTTTTGTCGCAATTGGACGACAAAGCAGGAGCTACCCCTTGGTGGGACTGGGCCTAAGGGAGGAAAAGAAAAAACCCAAAAAAAAGTTGTAAATCTTAAGATCAGTACGCCCACTGAGCCATATTCCAGAACTCAAGACATATATTATTTTTCCTCTCTAATTAGTTGCAAAATTTACATAATTGATGAACTGATGATTCCGGGATTGTGATGTACTACTGCTAGTTACTCATGTCCCACTGCTGCACCTCATTTTGATGATTCCTGCAGAATATTGCCAGGAATGCCAAAATGGTGTTGCATCAGGATTAAATTTGAGCTGCTTGGAAAGTTTGGATTTCAACACTCTTAGATCAGGTGCAACTTGTACAAGCTGCATTAAACTTAAGCTATACATACATACATACATCTAGGTGTATGTCTGTATCTCATGGCCTAGTGTAGCAGCAAATAAAATCCTGGCACAATTACCATGTGACCAATTCGTCGTCCCGACTGCCGCCTCAAGTTTTTTCAGGACTGCCAAATTAAGTGACCCTCCTGCAGGATCTATTTAAATCACTTGATCTAGTAGAAAGGTCTGTACTAGACTTTTATCCATGACAGGCACTTACTTGGTAGTGACCAACTGTGTACATGTATCATAACGTCATCTGAATAAAAGTTTTGGTCTCTTGAGAGCCGGTTCATCATGAATGTGTACAGGTCTAGAACTTTAGTTGAAACTCTTGTTATATGCTTTGCAGAGATTTGGTACTATATATCCTGCTCCACTCGGAGTTGTTATTTGGGGTGCATATATAGTTAGTTATGCCAGCTTCCAACCATCCAGATTGCAGCCGAAATCGAAGAATTAACAGGAGGTGCATGGGTGTTGAACCATGCCAGATCTACCTCAAATGTAGTGGACCTCTATTTTGCTCATACCCATTGCCGTTTTTTTGGTTGTCCTGATATTTTATATTGAATCTAGCCATTGGAACATGCTATTGAATTCCTGGCCAGCTAGCAGAGAGTGTGACTACCCATGTGGGAGTTAAGATGGCTTTCCATTGAGTAGCTAGCTGCACCTTAGTGAGCTTCGGACTTCAGGTCTAGGTGCTTTCCATTAGCATGACCTTCTGAAGGTGAAGGTGCAGTTAGGGTTCCTTTCCATTAGCATTAAATGCCCGTGCTGAAGGTGCAGCAAGGTGTCTTTCCATTGAGGAGCTGCACCTTTAAACTCTGGAAGTTTTGATTTCAGATATTCCAGATCTGCAATACAGCTTTTGCAGGACTTGCATTGTGGAACCCTTGCTGCACTTTTACTAATGCTACTGGCAAGGAACCCTAGCTGCACCCCTAGCTGCACCTTCCGCTTCTGAAGGTGCTGGTCATAACTTCTCAAGGTCATCCTAAAGAAAGCAGGTGACTGGGACTTTGGTTCAAAGTGAAATAGAAATTACAAGCTACTATCAAACACTAAGATTCTTGTGCAGAGTTGAGTTGTGATGAGCATTCCTGCTGGTACTGATTTACTGGCCAGGGTGAACTAGCAGCACTTACACTGGTACCCTCATCTTCTTGACTGAATTTAACCCGACAAGTTACCCGACAAAATGTTTAATTTGGACTCAGGTCAGACCCTGATTTAGAATTAGGACAGGATACCATTGGTAATGCCTTAGAAGAAACCAAAAATCTTTTTTTGGGGTTTTAAACATGGTACCAGTGTAATTGCAGGATCAGTCAAGGTGAGTTCATATTTACATAATTACTGACTTCCAATCAGGGATATTTTGTCCATATTTTTGTGATGTAGCTAAATTGGCAATCATCCGTAATAGAGATTTGCCAAATTTGGCTATTTAAAGGACATATGAAGGCCACTCTATGCGGGAGAGAGCAGCTTGGCATGAAGTTACAACTGTTTTTGGAATGATCCCATGGGAGCATACTAATGAGCTTGCAACCAATTTAGCACTCCATTTAGGAAAATATTTGTCCAGAAAACGAAGAGTCTCACACTAGGTGGACTTAAGAAATCATGTCTGTAGTAAACTTAGGATGGGTAAGCTTAGGTGGTGAATGGTCTTGCTGTTGGTGTGTTAACTAAAGTGTCTTTCTGCACTTTAGTTAATTCATGGGTTTCTAGGCTTCAAAACCGGGTGATCATTATACTGTACGTCATGCTAATGTTTCTTCAAGATCTGTGGTCGTCTGAGCTAAGATTTGAGGTCGATGTGAATTGTATTCAATGAACACTCGAGTGCCCAACAATTTTGTTATTCCAACCTGACATCTTTGTCAACCTAATATTGTGTCATTCATGGGCTGTACCTTCATCAAGCTGGTCCAAAGCAGAAACCAGTGTTGTCTGGTTCTTTGATTTTTCAAAGAACCACTGGTTCCGGGTATTTCAAAAACTCAGAGTCGAAGAAGCACTGGTTCCAGGTGCTTGAAAAACAACAGAATCAAAGAACTACCGGTTCTGTGTGTTTCAATACCCTTAAAGAACCGGCAGTTTTCATGAAAGACTAGCCGGTTTCTTTCCCGGCTTTTTCCAGGTTCTCTGAATTTAGTTATTTTTTCCCAGGCGGTTGCAAGGGTGGGTACCAGGAAAATTTTATTTGATGAGTCGGTTGGGGGGGATGGTTGTTTCTTAATTTGGCCTCTGTTGGTTATATGTCAAAGAACCGACACTGGATTCAAGAACCGCCCAACACTGGTACAAACAAGTCTTGCAATACTCTTAGTTTTCAATGTTCTCACTAGTGTTTTACAGTTTATCTTCTAAGCTAATGAAAGTTTTCGTATATTTGGGATCCCAGCTAACTTGTTGAAAACCGGATGGAAGTACTTTCATATAGCTATCAATCAAATGCCTTGGTAAAATAACCTAGTCTTAGGCGGATTGCAGAGATGGCATCAAACTCTGTGTGGGGATCAGCATCTGGTGTACGCTTCTTCTTACACAAATTGGACTGTGCTCTTAAATGGACATCTGAGCCTGAAACAAAACAGGACTGCAACTTCCAAAGCAAGCTCCTAAATTTGAGAGAAGGATATACGACAGCTACTCCTGCGGTTGGAACCATCTGTGTAATTAACTCCTTCACGAACCTCAAGGGAAGCTGCTGCTGGGTGACGAAACATTTGTAGTCATCGACTCAGGCTGCCATCGTTCTCCTAGCCTTGAAACCCACTGGAGCCTTGGTTACAGGCGGCGGCAATGGCCGGTGAGAGGCGCTAGCTAGCCCAATGCGTCAACTGGATAGTAGTAGGTGGGGGAAAAGGACAGACTGGACTGGGTCCAAGTCCACCAGTCGGCTCTGACAGGTGCCAGCCAAGTCTGGGGAATGCCAACTACTTTATGGGCAAAGGAAAAATCTACCGATATTCCTGACCCAATATTGAAGAAAATAAAAAGTCACATAAATGTGTTGTGCATGCAGTCCATTATGGGAAATGTAAGGTCGATCTGCCGCATTTAGTACTCACTCCAATCACAACTTTAAACTTTCTCACAACCTACTGATAAATGCTGTGTCAGGTAAGTGAGGTTAAATAAAACCAGTGGTGTGAGGAAGGTATAATTTTCACCTAGATATACCCACCAGATATATAGGGTGTGGTGCATAATGTAATCAACTGCTTTTCTCTAAATTGATGTACCCTAAGCATCTTCACCTCACAACTATAAACTACATCATTTTAAAAAGTTGACTTGATTATTT
>Ga0116230_10001054_pt1 | contig 25491 bp, 26 predicted proteins | sample S1TSphfallax_3_FD_88678 | JGI IMG/M metagenome (GOLD analysis project Ga0116230, IMG submission 88678) | Host-associated microbial communities from peat moss isolated from Minnesota, USA - S1T2_Fd - Sphagnum fallax MG | ecosystem: Host-associated > Plants > Peat moss > Unclassified | place... | reverse complement strand
CGAAACCGTTCTGGCGGACAAAATCCAAGTCCAGCAGGTTTTACTTAACCTTGTACGCAACGCGATGGAGGCGATGCAGGAATGCGAGCGGCGCGAATTGAAGGTCTCTACGCATTTCGCCGAAGGTGACAGCGTGCGGATCGATGTCGCCGATACTGGACCGGGTATTGCCGAGGAAATCGCAAAGCAGCTTTTTCAACCCTTCGTCACGACCAAACGCGAAGGCATGGGCGTCGGTCTTTCTATTTCACGGACCATTATCGAGGCCCATGGCGGGCGTCTCTGGGCCGAGTCTAACGCCAATGGCGGCACGACATTTCGCTTGACCCTCAAGGCAAATGGCTTGGAGGAGCTCGACGATGGCAAGTAACGCCGTTGTGCATTTGATCGATGATGACGAAGGCGTGCGGCACGCTTTGGCATTCCTGCTGACGGCAGCGGGCCTGGCTGTCCGTATCTATGAATCGGGCATCGCTTTTCTCGACGCGATCGAAACTCTGCAGCCCGGATGTATCATCAGCGATGTACGCATGCCTGGCATCGATGGATTGGAATTGCAGCGCCGCCTGAAAGCGCTTGATATCAAACTGCCGATGATCATCATGACCGGACATGCCGATGTGCCGCTCGCCGTCGAAGCCATGAAGGCGGGCGCAGTCGATTTCATCGAAAAGCCATTTGACGACGACTTGCTCTTGTCGGCGATCAATACCGCCCTCGCCCGCTACTCCGAGGCGGGGCATCGGGAAGCCGAAATCGCTCAAATTCAATCAAAGCTTCAATCGCTCTCCGCCCGCGAACAACAAGTTCTGCAGGGGCTTCTGGCAGGGCATCCGAATAAGACGATCGCCTATGACCTCAATCTCAGCCCGCGCACGGTGGAAGTCCATCGGGCGAACGTCATGACGAAAATGGCAGCCAGCAGCCTTTCCGATCTGATCCGTATGGCTTTGCTCGCGAAAACGCTTCCCGGCGATTAAACCAGATCCGCTTCTCAATCGGCCAATTCGTTCAATTGCGCTAGATCAAGGCCGCGGCCGTCCGTCTCTCTAAGATTTAAAGCTCTCGCCTGGAGCAGCGCGGAGAGAGGTGGAGCTTTTAGCACAATGACCGGGGCCCGGGACATCATTTTGGTTGTCGATGACGATTTAGCTGTCCGCGAATCGCTCAAATTCGCCTTGGAGCTGGAAGGCCTGAGTGTGCACGCCTGCGGCAGCGGATATGAATTGCTGTCGCATCCGGAATTGTCGCAAGCACGCTGCATCCTGCTCGATTACCGCATGCCTGCGATGGATGGTCTCGAAGTCCTCGACCGCCTGACAACACGAAAGGTTGAGGCTCCCGTTATCCTGATCACAAGCGAGTCCGATAACATGGTCGCGCGGCGGGCGCAGGCAGCCGGTGCACGCTATGTTTTAGAAAAACCGTTCTTGAACGGCTCCCTCCTGAACAGCGTTCAACACGTTTTAGGCATATAAGTTTAACCGCGGCTGCGCGCTTACAAGCGGACTACGTATAATCACTAAGTAAAATTTGCAGGACCTAACCGGATTTTCCGCCGCATCCCCTGTCTATAAACAACATGGGTCGTCCTTGATCTTCAAAGGTGCTCCCAATGTCCGCCCATCTCGTCCTTTCGCCCGACCACACTCTGACTGCCAGCCAGGCGTTACAGGCGCGGACCTCATGGATGAAAGCGATCGATGCAAGTGCGCTCAGCAATCTTCAACCGTCCGGCGCACCGCTGCATTTTACCCCGGACCGGGGCATTTACGGCGAAGGCGACAGCGCTGGACTCTTTTTCAAAGTCGTGTCGGGCGTCGTGCGCACTTGCAAATTTCTAAACGATGGCCGCCGCCAGATTGATGCTTTCTATGTGCCAGGCGATATTTTCGGCTTCGAACTTGGCAGGGAATATACGCTCTCGGCCGAGGCCGTATGCGATTGCACAGTGGTGCCCTATCGCCGCCGCAGCACCAAGACCACGCATGACGATGACGTCATATCGCAGGAACTCTTCCCCTATGCCATGCGCAGCCTTGCACGGGCGCAAGAACATTCTTTGCTGCTAGGACGCCGGAGCGCTGCCGAGAAAGTCGCAGCCTTTCTCATCGAATGGGCGTGGCATACGGGCGAGGGCGACATCGTGAGCCTTGCAATGACCCGTCAGGACATCGCCGACTATCTGGGCCTCACGATCGAAACCGTATCGCGGACGCTGTCACAGCTCGAACGCGATGCCCTCATCGAACTGCCATCGGCGCGACAGATCCGGCTGAAGGATGCGACAGCTCTGCGCGACATGAATGCGTGAATCTCAATCCGTAGGGAAGCCATAACACGGCGGCAGGCTTATCTTGTTGCAAGGCATCAAGATAAGTCTCATCCGGTGCTGGCGGAGATATTTGGAGCATATTCCGCAAAAGTGTACGCGGTTTTGCGATGAGAACATGCTCTAACTTTTTGAATGGAGAGCGAATTCTTAGCGCTTGGGTGATTCCACCCAAGCGGCAAGCGCTCTAAATATCCTGGTCTGGAAGGACATGCGATGACGAAAGCGATCGTTGACATGCCCAATCGAACCGCGAAACCGCTCGCAGCTGAAGAACTTGCTCTGATTCATGCGTGGTGGCGCGCAGCGAACTATCTCTCAGTTGGCCAGATTTATCTTCTCGATAATCCGCTGCTGCGCGAGCCGCTCACCCTCGCGCATGTCAAGCCGCGTCTGCTGGGCCATTGGGGCACAACACCTGGGTTGAATTTTATTTATGCGCATTTGAATCGCATCATCAAAGCACGCGATCTCAACGTCCTTTTTATCGCCGGCCCCGGCCATGGCGCGCCCGGCCTTGTCGCGAATGGCTGGCTTGAAGACACCTATAGCGAGATCTATCCTGAGATCTCGCAGGACGAGGCCGGAATGCGCCGGCTTTTCCGGCAATTCTCTTTTCCAGGCGGCATTCCAAGCCACGCTTCGCCGGATATGCCCGGCTCAATTCACGAAGGCGGCGAACTTGGCTATTCCTTGTCCCACGCCTATGGCGCGGTCTTCGACAATCCGGATTTGATCGCCGCCTGCGTGATTGGCGACGGCGAGGCCGAGACCGGACCGCTCGCAGCTTCTTGGCACGGCAACAAATTCCTCAATCCCGCGACGGACGGCGCGGTGCTGCCGGTTCTGCATCTCAATGGCTATAAGATCGCCAATCCAACGGTGCTTGCGCGCATCAGCCATGCGGAGCTCGACGCTTTGCTCTGCGGCTATGGCTATGCACCCCTTTTCGTTGAAGGCGATGATCCCCTCATCATGCACCAGGCCATGGCGGCGGCGATGGACCAAGCCGTGGCCGAGATTGACAGCATTCAACGGATAGCCCGCAACGGCGGATCGATCGCGCGCCCGCTCTGGCCCATGATCGTTCTGAAAAGCCCCAAGGGCTGGACCGGACCTAAAACTGTCGACGGCTTGAAGACCGAAGGATTCTGGCGTTCGCATCAAGTGCCCTTTACGCTCGAAAATCCCGCGCATCTGACGCTGCTCGACGCTTGGATGCGAAGCTACAAACCTGACGAGCTGTTTGATTCAAATGGGGGCTTGCGCGCGGATATCGCTGCTCTGGCACCGGCTGGCACCCGCCGCATGAGCGCCAATCCGCATGCCAATGGCGGCGCTTTGAAACAACCCCTGCGGCTGCCGGACTTCAACAGTTACGCGGTTACTGTCGCGCATCCAGGGCAAAACGACGCTGAAGCGACCGCGATTATGGGCAGCTTCCTGCGCGATGTGATGCGGGACAATGAACCTAACCGGAATTTTCGCGTCTTTGGCCCGGATGAGACCGCTTCGAACCGGCTTCAAGCGCTTTTTGAATCCACTGAGCGCGCTTGGGACGCTCAAACGGTCCCTGAGGATACCCATCTCTCCCCCAGCGGGCGGGTGATGGAAATCTTAAGCGAGCATACATGCCAGGGCTGGCTCGAAGGGTATCTCCTGACCGGCCGGCATGGCTTTCTGTCTTGCTACGAAGCCTTCATTCACATCGTCGATTCGATGTTTAACCAGCATGCCAAATGGCTGAAAACCTCCCGCGAGATCGCCTGGCGGCAGCCGGTTGCATCATTGAACTATCTTTTGACGTCGCATGTCTGGCGCCAAGACCATAATGGCTTCAGCCATCAAGATCCCGGTTTTGTCGATCATGTCGTGAACAAAAAGGCCGACATCGTCCGCGTCTATTTTCCGCCAGATGCGAACACCCTGCTTTATGTCACCGATCATTGCCTGCGAAGCTGGGACCGCATCAATGTCATCGTCGCTGGCAAGCAGCCTTCGCCGCAATGGCTCCATATGGACGCGGCGATCAAACATTGCAGAGAAGGCATTGGCATCTGGGAATGGGCCAGTAACGATCGCGGCGGTGAGCCCGATGTTGTCTTGGCTTGCGCCGGCGACGTCCCTACGCTTGAAACATTGGCCGCCGCCGACTTCCTCCGCCAGCATGTTCCGGAGCTCAAAATCCGCGTCGTGAATGTCGTCGATCTGATGACGCTACAGCCGCGAAGCCAGCATCCGCATGGGCTCGCAGACGATGATTTCGATGCGCTCTTCACGACGGATAAGCCCGTGATCTTCGCCTATCACGGCTATCCCTGGCTCATTCATCGATTGGCTTACCGGCGGACCAATCACGCCAATATGCACGTGCATGGCTATCAGGAAGAAGGCTCAACCACGACGCCTTTCGATATGGTGGTCCGCAATGGGCTCGACCGCTTCCACTTGGCAGATGACGTCATCGATCGTGTGCCTGGACTTTGCGGAACCGCTGGCTACGCCAAACAAGCGATCCGCGACAAGCTCGTTGAACATGAAGATTACATACGCGCAAATGGCATTGATTTGCCCGAGATTCGCAACTGGCGCTGGGCGGCGTGACCCGATCTCTTGCTGCGCTTCGGGCGCGGCGCTTTCATTACGCATTAATCCCGGCTGTGAAGCTTGCTTTCCCGCAAGGCTGCACGACGTCTCAGAGCAGCGCCCGGATTCGAGGTCGTCATGCAAGAGATGATACTGCGGAGGCGGCAGAGTCCGCGTGAAAAGACCGATCAAATCCGGCTGAGTCGCGCCGCGTATGAGCCGCTCATAGCGGAGCCCTATCGCGGCCTCAACTTGTCAGTAAGCCGCGTTTGCGCAGCAGCGCTTCCGGCGTCGGGGCGCGGCCGCGAAACGCTGCATAGGCTTCATCCGGCGCGCGGCTGTAACCCGCCGAATAGACAAAGCGATACAATTTCTCGGCTGTTGCCGGATCGAAAATATCGCCCTTTTCTTCAAAAGCGTCGAACCCGTCAGCATCGAGAATTTCCGACCACATATAGCTGTAATAGCCCGCTGAATAGCCGTCGCCCGAGAAGATATGCTGGAAGTGCGGCGTACGATGCCGCATCACGATTCCTTTCGGCATGCCAAGCTTTTCCAAAGTCTTGGCCTCGAAGGCAACGATGTCGATATCCTTCGTGTCCGCCTCCAAATGAAGGTCAAGATCGACGAGCGCCGAAGCCGTGAATTCGACCGTCGCAAAACCCTGGTTGAAGAGACGCGTGGAGAGCAGCCGCTCCAGCAAAGGCTCCGGCATGGGCTCGCCCGTTTTATAATGCACCGCATAGCGGCGCAGAATTTCGGGCCGGTCGAGCCAATGCTCGTAGAGCTGCGATGGAAACTCGACGAAATCGCGCGCGACATTGGTGCCAGAAATCATCGGATAAGTGACATCGGACAACATGCCATGCAGGCCGTGACCGAATTCGTGGAACAAGGTCCGCGCATCGTCGAATGAGAGCAGACAGGCTTCGCCCGGCGCGGGCTTGGCGAAATTCAGACAATTAACAACAATGGGCAGCACCTCGCCATCGAGCCTATATTGCTCGCGGAAATTGCTCATCCAAGCGCCGCTGCGCTTTGACGATCTCGCATAATAATCGCCGATGAAAAGCGCTATGTCTTTACCGCCGCGCCGCACGATCCAGGCGCGCGCATCCTTGTTGTAGAGCGCGATATCGTTGCGTTCGATGAATTCGAGCCCAAACAGCCGGTTCGCCGTATAGAAGACAGCCTCGATCATTTGATCGAGCTGCATATAGGGCTTGAGCGCGCTCTCATCGAGATCGAATTCGGCCTTGCGGCGGCGCTCGGCATAATAGCGCCAATCCCAAGGTGCGATTTCGAAATTGCCGCCTTCCGCGATGACCATTTTCTGCAAGGCCGCTTCTTCATTGAGGGCTTGTTCGCGCGCGGGCGCCCAAACCGAATGCAAAAGATCGAGCGCGGCGCGCGGGGTCTTGGCCATTGTGTCCGACAATTGAAAATCGGCGTAGGTTTCAAAGCCCATGAGACGGGCACGCTCGGCGCGCAGCCGCACCGTTTCGGCGGCGATCGCACGATTATCCGTGGCCCCGCCGCTTTCGCCCCGCGCGGCCCAGGCGCGAAAGGCTTTCTCGCGCAAATCGCGGCGCGACGAATATTGCAGAAACGGTTCGACGCTCGAGCGCGACAGCGTGATCACATATTTGCCCGGCAGATCTCGCTCCTCAGCCGCCGCGGCAGCGGCCGCGACCAGCGGCTCAGGCAGACCTGCGATATCGTCCGGCCCTTCAAGAACGAGCACGAAAGATTTTTCATCCGCCAAGACATTTTGACCGAATTGCGTGCCAAGCGCTGCGAGGCGTTCGCCGATCGCAGACAACCGCGCGCGCGCCTCTTCCGGCAGGCCCGCGCCAGCCCGTTTGAAGGTCACGAAATAGCGTTCGAGCACACGCTTTTGTTCGTCAGATAAACCAAGGGTGTCTTTTTGCGCATAAAGGCTTTCGACCCGGCGGAAAAGCTTCTCGTTTTGATAAATCGCGCTGCGATGCCGCGACAGGAGAGGCGCGATATCGCGCTCTATGGCATCCAGCGTGTCGTCGGTATCTGTATTTGTCAGATTGAAGAAAACCAAAGACACGCGTTCGAGCAGCCGTCCGCTGCGCTCCAACGCGTCGATGGTATTGGCAAAACTTGGCGGCTCGGGCGATTCGGCAATGGCTTCGACCTCGGCGCTACGCTCTGCCAAAGCCGCATCGAAGGCCGGTTGAAACTGGTCCGCCTTCACCAGATCGAAAGGCGGTGCACCGAAAAAACCGGTCCAAGGTTCGAGAAGCGGATTTTGAGTCTGAGCGGCTTGAGACATAGCGTGAAAACCTGAGCAAATGAATGTGCCCCCATCATATAGTACCGGCCGCATAAATGGCGGAAGAATCTCTTCAGCCTCTTTACCGAAGAAACAACCATGAACCTTCGATGCCTGCTTAAAATCAGCCTGATCCCAACCGTGCTTTTGTGCGCACTGCCGCCGGCCCGAGCGGAAGATGCCACGCCATCCCTGCAAAATTGCAGCCTGCCGGCGAAGCGCATGGCAAAGCTCGAACTCATCTTCGGTCTCAAAACCAAATTTGGTCCGGTCACATCGCGGGCCTGGGCGAAATTCATGGACCACGAGGTGACGCCGCGTTTTCCTGATGGCCTCACGGTGCTTAACGGCTACGGTCAATGGCGCGGCAAACATAGCACAATCGATCAGGAGCCTTCGCGGCTCTTGCTCATTTGGTATGTGCGGGATGACGCGTCGGACGCCAAGATCGAAGCCATCCGCGCAGCCTATAAACGCCAGTTTCATCAGGACTCAGTGCTGCGGGCGGATGAGGTTTCCTGCGTTTCTTTCTGAATAAGATTGGTAAGGTTCGCCGCGGCGCCTACATAGGCTGTGTGGAGGGACTGATGACAAAATCCATATCGATCACCTTGCCCCATACGCTCGGCGTGGCGGAAGCTAAACGCCGCGTGCAGGATCAAATCGAGCGTTTGCGAACCGAATATGTCGATAAGATTGGTCAATCGCAGATCAATTGGACCGGCGATCAGGCACGCATCGATGTTTCGGCCCTCGGTCAGGCGGCCAGCGCAACCATTGATGTCTTGCCGGATTCCTTGCGCATCGAGGTCCAGCTGCCATGGGTTTTGGCGGCGCTTTCCAGCAAGGTCCAAGGCTTTTTAACGTCAAATGCCTCAAACGCCCTGCGTCTGACGCATACGAAGTAGAGCGTCTGGCAGCCACTGAAGACGCCTCAGGAAAATAAGCCGCCTTGCTTCACTTTAAGCGGATTATCGGCAAGAGCCTGCCGGTCCGGCCGGTCCGGCGCCGGAATGCCCATGGCAGCATTCCACAAGCCCTCAACGAAGGCGGGCTCCATATCTCTCAGAATAAACACCATGCGTGTTGTCTGATCCGCGTCCGGCCATGCGCCGAGGCGCTGCGGCGCATGAAAGATATGCTGTACGCCATGCACGATGAGCGGCCTCATCGGATCATCGGCCAAAGCGACAATGCCTTTGAGACGCAGAAGATTGGCACCATAGGCATTGCGCATCAGCTCTAGAAAGAGGTCGAGCGCGGCGATCTCGACCAGTGGTGTGAAGCGCAGGCAGAACGCCTTGATCCGCGCATCATGCCGGTTGACATCATGATGATGCGCATGTGCGTGACCGCTCTCCTCGAAAGCCGCGATGTTCAGCCATTGGCGCACATTAGGCTGTTTGCCATCGACATCATAAAGGCCCGCATCGAGCAGCCGTGCCGCATTGGCTTCACCTGACGCAGCATCGAGCAAAACTGCGCCCGGATTGAGCGCGGCGAGACGCGCACGCAAACCAGCAAGACGTGCCTGCTCTGCTTCAGGAAGATCGGTTTTGGTTAGCACCAGCCGGTCCGCCACCGCCGCTTGTTTGACAGCCTCTTCATGCGCGTCGAGCGTCGCTTCACCATTCAAAGCATCGACCAATGTGATGACGCCCTCCAGCCGGAAACGCAGCATAAGATAGGGGTGATACATGATGGTCTGCAGAATCGGCGCCGGATCGGCCAATCCCGTCGTCTCGATCACCACGCGCTTGAAAGGGGCGATGCGGTCATTGTCGCGGCGGCGCAGAAGATCTTCGAGCGTCGAGATCAGATCACCGCGGATCGTGCAGCAAAGACAGCCGGACGATAGTAAGATCATGCCGGAGTCGATCTTCTCGATCAAAAGATGATCGAGTCCGATTTCACCGAATTCATTGATGATGACCAGCGTATCAGCGAGCGCCGGATCTTTCAAAAGCCGGTTCAAAAGCGTCGTCTTGCCCGCGCCTAAAAATCCGGTGATCACCGTCAAAGGAAAAGGCGGCGGCGGGCGTTTCGCCAATTCAGACATGAGAGGAAATCCGGGCCAATCGAAGTCTCAATCTAAGGGCGCAAGCAATACATTGCGACGGGCTTCGTCTCAAAAAGTGTAAAGCCACTCATTCTGAGCCGGCGGGTTGACCCTTAGCTGTTTTTGGCTTGTCCTCAGCAACGGCGTGATCTTTGGCGGGCACGGATTTTTTTGCCAATTTGCTCTTGGCGGGCTGTGCCTTATGAGCATGCGCGGATGTCTGGGCTTTGACTCGCGCATGGTCTTCGTCCGGCCGCGTCTTATTTTCGGAAGCCGTTTTCAAAGCGGCGGCATGAGGGGCGTGACGGCCCTTGATCGGCAAAGCCGAAGGATCTGGTGCCAAAGGCGTCGCTTTTGCTGAATCAAGCGTTGGAAGCGGCGCGGCATAGGCGCTAGCCGCCTCAGGCGGGGGTTCAGTGCCCACCGGTGAATGGGCGGGCCGCGCTTGCGCTACCGGCCCGATGTAACCGGGTGCCCTGCCAATATAGACAGGTACCGGGGCGAAATTCGGCGGCGGCGCCAAATCGACCCGCGTCAGCACGGGCGCCTGATGGAAGAGGTTGCTCGTCGCGAGGGAAAGCGTGTTTTGTCCAGCCGGATTGGCAATGGCCGGCCCTGTTTCCGCGACAAGCGGCGCTTGCAGCTGGCTGATTTCAGCGTTGAATTGCGTGATGATTTTGCCGCGCCGGCGGCAAATCTGATCGCGCATATCGGGCGCCGTATTGCCTGCCGAAGGCCCAAGATTCGCTAGCATTGCAATCGGATGATCGATGCCGCCAAAACCGCGATCGAACAAAGCCGAGACTTTCATGGTCCGCAAAGGCACGCTCGGCGCACCCATCACAACAACGATCAATCTTTGATTGCCATGCACCGCGCTGGCGACGATGTTAAACCCCGCGGGACAGGTGAACCCCGTCTTCATGCCTTCGGCGCCCGGATAACGCCCAAGGAGATTATTATGGTTGGTGATCACTTCCGATCCGAGCGCCAAGGCGCCAAGGCCGAAAAGATCGGCCTGTTCCGGAAAAGTCTTATAAAGCGCCCGGCCTAGTATCGCCATATCGCGCGCCGACGAGACATGGCGCGGATCCGGCAAACCGTTGGGATTGACGAAATGCGATTCCTGCATGCCCAATTGCGCGGCCGCTGCGTTCATGTCCTCCGCGAAAGCTTCAACGGATCCCGAAACACCTTCGGCAATCGTGACAGCAAGGTCATTCGCCGAACGCACCATGAGCATCTTGAGGGCATTGTCGAGCGTGACCTCGGTGCCGGGCTCGAAACCCATTTTAGACGCTGGCATCGAGGCCGCGCGCGCCGAAACAACAAGCGGCGTGTCGAGCGCAATCTTATGTTCACGCACCGCCTCCAAAGCCACATAGAGCGTCATTAATTTGGTCAGCGAGGCCGGAAACCAAGGCTCTGTCGCATCTTGCTGATAAAGCACATTGCCGGAGGCGAGATCGACGACAAGCGCCGGTGAGGCTTCGGCAATTGAAGCCAAAAGGCCGCTAAAGCCCGCCGTTAATAAATTGATCATGACAGCGGCGGCTGCCGTATGGCGGAGCATCTGTCTTCCGGCGTTTGAACGGACCATCAAATGACTCCGGCCGATCGAAAGGCTTCGGGCAACGCGCGTTATAATGTCACCTTCCTATCGCGCTCTGCCCGGATTGGAAAGAGCGCGCAGCCAAGGCCGCCGGCTTGAGACCATATTCTGCACGAACCGGACCTTCCGGCCCGGTTACGCCATTTGTATGTCAGAAGACTGGAGCGCCAGTTAACTTATCCCCTCTGCCTGTTCTCTTTGCTCATTCCCCCGGCGCCTTAGCTTCGATCGACAGCGCATGCACCGTATCGTTCAGCTCTGCCTGCAAAACAGAATTAATGGTGCGGTGACGATCGACGCGGCTCTTGCCAGCGAAGGCCTGCGAGATCACCTTAACTTGGAAATGCGTCCCGCCATCGCCATGCGCTCTGCCGGGGCTCATCGCGGCATGCGCATGACCTGCATGCTTATGCGATTCGTCGATGACTTCCAGCAGGCTTGGCGCTAGAGCAGCTTCGAGTTTTGTTTTGATTCTTTGTGCCATGCTGGCTTCGACATGATCGCTCATTAGAAATCTCCTCGTCAATTGCATCAGGTTCGTTCATTTTTCATTTTATCGCGTAGATTGGCTTGCGGCCACCCCAAAGAGCTTCATAATGGCAGACATGGATTTGAATTCTCGACTCTTCGACCGCATCAGGGTGAAGCCTGAGCGAAAACAAGCTGTGCAAACCAATCAAGTGCGTTGCGATCATCCAGGTTGTAACGAACCTGGAAAATTCCGCGCGCCCATGGGCCGATTGCGCGAGGGGCAGTATTTCTCCTTCTGTCTCGACCATGTGCGTGAATACAATGCAACCTATAATTATTTCAACGGGATGACGGCCGAAGACGTCGCTGTTTACCAGAAAGAAGATATTGTCGGCCATCGTCCCACCTGGTCGATGGGCACAAATCGCAGCGAGAAGGGATTCCGGGAGGAGGGCGACGATCCGTCGCGGACCTCGGACCCTCTGGGCCTCTTTCGCACCAAGACGCGCCAAGGCGCCGCGCCTGCCGCGCCAAAGCCGCGCTATGGTGTCGCTGCTTTGAAAGCGCTCGACCAATTAGGGCTCGACGACACAGCGGATGCGACATCCATCAAGACCCGCTATAAAGATATGGTGAAACGTCTTCATCCGGACGCCAATGGCGGTGACCGGTCGAATGAAGATAAATTGCGGGAAATCATCCGCGCCTATAATTACCTCAAATCGGTCAAGCTCGCCTGAATCTTGCTTCTGCGAGCCTGTGACTGCCCCGGGCCTCGGCACCGCATGCGTGAAAGCCCGTCCGAATGGAGGATGAATGCAAAGCGCATCAGGCGTCGGCGGAGGCCCCGCGAGCGGCCTTCCCGACATGAAAATTTCGGTTCGTCAGGTGTTTGGCATCGATACGGACCTCGAAGCCCCTGCCTATTCCTCAGCTGAGGAACATGTTCCAGACCTCGATCCCGATTATATTTTTGATCGCGATACAACGCTTGCCGTTCTCGCAGGGTTCATCAAGAACCGCCGCGTGATGGTGACCGGCTATCATGGCACGGGCAAATCCACCCATATCGAGCAAATCGCGGCACGGCTCAATTGGCCCTGCGTGCGCATCAATCTCGATAGCCATGTTTCGCGTGTTGATCTTGTCGGCAAAGACGCGATCGTCCTCAAGGACGGCAAGCAGGTCACCGAATTTAAAGACGGCATCCTGCCTTGGGCCTTGCAGAATAATATCGCACTTTGTTTCGACGAATATGACGCCGGCCGCCCGGATGTGATGTTCGTGATTCAGCGCGTGCTGGAAGTCTCCGGGCGCCTGACGCTTCTCGATCAAAGCCGTGTCATCCGCCCGCATCCGGCCTTCCGCCTGTTTTCGACGACGAATACGATCGGCCTCGGCGATACATCGGGGCTTTATCATGGCACGCAGCAGATCAACCAAGGCCAGATGGACCGCTGGTCGATTGTCGCCACGCTGAATTATCTGCCGCACGATAAGGAAGTCGATATCGTCCTGGCAAAGGCCAAACATTACCAGGATAACAAAGAAGGCCGCGATACGATTGATAAAATGGTGCGCGTTGCCGATCTCACGCGTAATGCGTTCATCGCTGGCGATCTTTCCACCGTGATGAGCCCGCGCACGGTGATCACCTGGGCCGAAAATGCCGAGATTTTCGGCGATGTCGGCTTCGCTTTCCGGCTCACTTTCTTGAATAAATGCGACGAGTTGGAACGCACGCTTGTCGCCGAATTCTACCAGCGCTGTTTCGGCCAGGATCTGCCGGAAAGCGCTGTGAATGTCGTGATGAGCTAGCGCATCTGCCTCCTTCCCCCGTAAGTGGGAGAAGGAGGCGGTCCAAAACTTCGCGAGATATATCGTGACTTCGAATTCAAAGCCGCCGAATAAGGCCGAGGCACCGCAGGAGCCCTTCAAACGGGCTTTAGCCGGCTGCATGCGGGCGCTTTCGCATATGCCGCAGCTCGAAGTCGCTTATGCTTCCGAACGGCCGAATCTCATTCGTTCGGGTGCCACCGCCAAAGCGCGTCTTCCAGAACCCGCCCGTAAGCTCGACCCGCGTGAGGCGGCGATTTTGCGCGGCCACGCCGATTCGATGGCACTGCGTCTGGCTTGTCACGATAGCGATGTGCACAGGCGGCTTCTTCCGCAGACGTCCGCCGCCAGAGCTGTCTTCGATGCGGTCGAGCAAGCGCGCGTCGAGGCTATCGGTTCACGCCGGATGCAGGGTGTCGCGGGAAATCTCGATGCGATGCTGGACGATCGCTTCTATCGCAATCGCGCCACGGAACTCACGGCACGGACCGATGCGCCGCTCGAAGATGCCGTTGCAATGATTGTTCGCGAGCGGCTGACCGGCCGCAAGCCGCCCAAAAACGCCCAAAAACTCGTCGATCTCTGGCAGCCATGGATCGAAGAGCGTGCGAAGGGTGACCTCGATAAGCTCGGCACGAAGATCGAAGACCAGGCTGCTTTTGCACAGCTTATCCACAAATTGCTCACATCCCTGGAAATGGGCGAGGAAGGCAGCCTTGGCCAGGATGAAAACAACGAGGACGCCCCCGAGGATCAGGCCGACGACGGCAATGAAGGCCTTAATAATGATGGCGAGGAAGAGCAGGCCGCCGACGCCATGCAGTCGGAACAAAGCGATTCTGCAGAAGAATCCTTAGACGATGGCACAACGGAATCGGCCGATGCACCCTCCGGCGATTTCGAAGACGACGCCGAATATGCCGATGCGGAGCAAGGTTCCGAATCGCGCCGCCAGCCTTCCCCCGGCAAAACCGAGCCGCGAATGCAGGACTATAAGGCCTTCTCGAAACGCCATGACGAGACGGTTTTGGCTGAGGACCTGTGCGATGCCGATGAACTTGACCGTTTGCGCGCCTATCTCGACAAGCAATTGCAAAATCTCTCTTCTATCGTTGCACGCCTCGCCAATCGCCTGCAGCGGCGGCTGATGGCGCAGCAAAACCGGTCTTGGGAATTCGATCTCGAAGAGGGCATGCTCGATGCCTCCCGCCTGCCGCGCGTCGTCATCGATCCGCAGCAGCCTTTGTCTTTCAAACGTGAGAAAGATACGGATTTTCGCGATACAGTCGTGACTTTGCTCCTCGATAATTCCGGCTCGATGCGCGGACGGCCGATCACCGTCGCTGCCACCTGCGCAGATATTCTGGCCCGCACCCTGGAGCGCTGCGGCGTCAAAGTGGAAATTTTAGGCTTCACGACGAAAGCCTGGAAGGGCGGCCAAGCGCGCGAGGCCTGGTTGCAGGCTGGAAAACCGGCGGCGCCCGGCCGTCTCAATGATTTGCGCCACATCGTTTACAAAGCGGCCGACGCGCCTTGGCGGCGCGCCCGCAAAAATCTCGGCCTGATGATGCGCGAAGGCCTTCTCAAAGAGAATATCGATGGCGAGGCGCTGGATTGGGCGCATAAGAGATTGATGGCGAGGCCCGAGCAAAGACGCATCTTGATGATGATCTCCGACGGGGCGCCGGTCGATGATTCGACCTTATCGGTCAATCCTGGCAATTATCTCGAGCGGCATTTGCGCCAGATGATCGAAGAGATCGAAACCCATTCGCCGGTCGAACTCATCGCTATCGGCATCGGCCATGACGTGACGCGTTATTACCGCCGGGCGGTGACGATCGTCGATGCCGAGGAGCTCGGCGGCGCGATGACCGACAAACTTGCCGAGCTTTTCAGCGAGAAAGGCGATGCGCACCAAGCTTCTGGAACAAGGCGCGGCTATGCACCAGCAAAGCCCGGTCCGGGCACGACGCTGCATTAATAAGACACGCTCAAGCTTGCTCCGCGGTGAATCCGCGGGCGTCAAACCATTGTCATAGAAGCTCCAGATTAGTTTGATATCAGGCATTCTTTACGAGGTGCCGCAGATGCAAAGATCACGTTTTCTTCCCGCGCTCACAGCGCTTTACACGTTTCTCGCGAGTGCCTCTTTCACCAACGCCCAAGAGGCGCCGAAGCCTGTCACCGGTCTCGAAAAGATCAAACATATTATCGTGATCTATATGGAGAACCGGAGCTTCGACAGCCTGTATGGCAGTTTTCCTGGGGCCGATGGGCTCGCAAACGCCGGTACGGCGGCAACGCAAATCGGCCGCAAAGGCGAGCAACTTGAAAAACTGCCGCCGGTTTTCGACACGAATACGAAGAGCAAGACGCGGTCTTCGATCGTCGATACCCGCTTCCCCGACGCGCTGCCCAATGCACCATTCAAGGCGCAGCTTTATGTGAAAGCGGAAGAAACCACGGGCGATCTCGTTCATCGCTTTTTTCATGAGCAGGAGCAGATCGACGGCGGCAAGATGGACAAGTTCGCGGCCTGGTCAGATGCCGGTGCTCTCACCATGAGCTACTATGACCCCAGTCAGATGCCGCTATGGGATTATGCCAAGCGCTTTGTGCTCATGGATCATTTCTTCCACGCCGCGTTCGGCGGCTCTTTCCTCAATCATTTCTGGCTGGTCTGCGCCTGCACGCCGCGTTTTGAAAATGCGCCGGCCGACCTCATCGCAAAGCTCAACCAAGATGGCGCTATCGACGATGATGAAGCCGATAATGCTGTCACGCCGGATTTCTATGCGGTGAACACATTGCAGCCGAAGCTCGGACCGCACGGGGCGAATGTGCCCCAAGCCAAATTATTGCCGCCGCAGGATATGCCCAATATCGGAGACCGGCTCACGGAAAAGAACGTGACATGGGCCTGGTATTCGGGTGGATGGGCGGATGCGGTCAAAGGTAAACCAGACCCGCTGTTTCAATTTCATCACCAGCCATTTGCCTTCTTCGCAGGCTATGCCAATGGCTCGGACGCCGGCAAAGAGCATCTGAAGGATGCGTCGGAATTCGTAGCTGGAATTGAGACAGGACATTTGCCGGAAGTAAGCTTCTACAAGCCGATTGGCGAATTCAACGAACATCCCGGCTATTCCTCGGTCGCAGCTGGCGAGCGTCATGCGGCCGATCTCGTCAAGCTCATCGAAAACAGCCCGATTTGGGCGGATTCGCTCGTCATCATCACTTATGATGAGAACGGCGGCCTTTGGGATCACGTCGCACCGCCGAAAAAGGACCGCTGGGGACCGGGATCGCGCGTGCCGACGCTGATCATCTCGCCCTTCGCCAAGCGCGGTTTCATCGATCACACGGAATATGACACGACGTCGATTCTGAAACTGATTGAAACACGCTATGGCATCGCGCCATTAGCCAGCCGTGATGGAGCCGCCGCCGATATGACGAACGCGCTCGACTTCAATTGACGCGACAAAATTGTGCCCGGATCATCCGGGCACAACAGCAAACTTAACTTGATGTCGCTTTAAGATGAGCTGGCGGGCCAGCGCGAAGCAGAGATTAAGCTTCGGCGGCTTTCGCCTTAGAGATTTCAGCCTTAATCTTCTTCGCGCCGATCGACAATTCGGTTTCATGCGCTTTGATCAAGAAGGCGTCGAGACCGCCGCGATGTTCGACCGAGCGTAAAGCCGCCGCGGTCACACGGAGCCGGAACGGACGCTGCAATATCTCAGATTGCAGCGTGACATTGCAGAGATTGGGCAGAAAACGTGTGCGTGTCTTATGGTTGGAGTGGCTGACGAGATTGCCGGTTAAAACGGCCTTACCCGTCAATTCGCAACGGCGTGACATCGACACGTTCCTTCAATAGCGCTAAGGCCCGTCTCTTCAAGGACAGGCGAGAGTGTTGTCCTAAGGGAGCCGGGCCGTAACGTCAAGACGTATCGTCGTTCTAAGCCCGTCCTGTCACGGCCAGGATGATCACGATCAGAAGGATCAGGCCGAGACCGCCGGAGGGATAATAGCCCCAGCCGGTGGAATAGGGCCAAGCCGGCAGGCCGCCGATGAGAGCCAGGACCAAAAGGATGATCAAAATTGTGTAGAGCATTGCCAGAGACCTTTTTCGAATAGCTCAGCGTGTCAGCCCGCCAAACTTGTCTGCTCACAATGCCAAAGGCTGGTTCTAGTTCCGGCTCCTTTTAGGCGCGCCTCCAGCAAGTAACATTGATTCAATTACCGTCGATTAGATCACGTTTTATGATTTTGGATGGAAACATCCAAAATCATAAAACGTGATCGATTTCAAAAGTGTAGAGCGGGATGCGGCCGGAAAACCGCACACACTTTTCCTCATCCCGCTCTAAAGCCAAGGCCGCTCGACAACGGCCTTTTTCTCGAAACTTTCGATCTTCCCGGCTTTTTCCATCGTCAGTCCGATATCGTCGAGACCGTTCAAAAGGCAATGCTTACGGTGCTGATCGATATCGAAGCTGACAACACCGCCATCGGGGCCGCGAATTTCCTGCGCTTCCAAATCCACGGTCAATGTCGCATTGGCGCAGCGTTCGGCATCTTCCATGAGTTTAGCGAGATCCTCGGGCGAGACTTTGATGGGTAAAATGCCGTTTTTGAAACAATTATTGTAGAAAATATCCGCGAAACTCGTCGAGATAACACAGCGTATACCAAAATCGAGCAGCGCCCAGGGCGCATGTTCACGAGACGAGCCGCAACCGAAATTATCGCCCGCGACAAGGATTTGCGCGGCCTTATAAGCGGGTTTGTTCAAAACGAAATCGGGATTTTCTTTGCCATCGTCGTTAAACCGGAGCTCGGAAAAAAGCCCGGAGCCGAGACCCGTCCGTTTGACCGTCTTCAAATATTGCTTCGGGATGATCATATCGGTGTCGATATTGGTGATCTTCATGGGCGCCGCGACGCCGGTCAGCGTTGTAAATTTTTCCATATATACTGTCCTCGGCCGCTCGCTTTTAGCCTAAACGGGCTCGCTCTCCGCTAGCAGTTACAGCGCCGCTGGCAGACCCGCAATATGCCTTGTTTTGGTTTCACGCCTCTTCGATAGCCTCCATATCCTCATCTGAGAGGCCGAAATGATGGCCGATCTCATGCACGAGGACATGGGTGATGATCGCCCCGAGGCTTTCCTCATTGTCCGCCCAGAAATCAAGGATCGGCCGGCGGTAAAGCCAGATCATATTCGGCATTTCGCCGGTCACAGCGGAAGTCCCGCCCTGCGCCAGGCCGCGCCCGTGAAAAAGGCCTAACAGATCGAATTCGGTTTCGCATTCCATCAGGTCGAGTGTTTCATCATCGGGAAAATCATCGACTTGGATAACAAGATCTTCGCAGAGCTTGCGAAAATTCTCGGGTAAACGCGCATAGGCAGCGTCTGCGATGGTTTCAAAAGCGGCAAGAGAAGGCGGGGCGAGCCCGCTCCAATCCGGGCAGGCATTCGGATTTCCGTTTTGAACGGCCATGACATCACCTTCCCGCATTTAATGTACTGATCCGGTCGCGGCGCCTGATCCGCACATAGAGCGCGCCCGCGCCGCCATGCGGCCTCGTCGCTTCCTCAAAACCAATCACAATCCCCCGCATTTCGGGAGCGCTCAGCCAATGCGGGACGGCGCGCCGCAAGACGCCGCCTTGTTCCATCGGATCCGCGGAAAACCGCTCGCCTTTGCCGGTGATGACGAGGACGAGCTTGGCGCCATCCCGCTGTGCCCCGCTTAGAAAATTGCGTAATGCGTTAAAAGCCGTGTGCTGGTGCATTCCGTGCAGATCGAGCACAGCATCGACGCCTGCTTTGCCCTGCGCCAGTTTGGCCTTGAGCCGCCGCTCGACACCGCTGAGGGCCGGAATTGCCGGAGCTTTCATCGGGGCAGGTGGCGCCGCTAAAGTCACAGCCGGAACCGGGATGGTACGATCCTCAAGTTCAACCGGTGTTCTTTCTTTCTGGACATGCGGCAGCACATGGCCATGCCTTGGTGTCACACTGCGTGCAACCGAGATCCAAAGCTCGATTTCTTCATCGCTGAGGGACCGCGAACGCGGTGAATGCCGAAGCACAGCGCCTTTTTTCATAACGCGCCATTGGGATCGCGCGGGAGAAGAACGGTGAATTCCGCCCTGTGACGGATCGCGCCAGCACGCGTGCCCGCGGCATCGCCAGAACCAAAAAACAGATCGCCGCGCGCGGCACCGACGATCGCAGAACCCGTATCCTGCCCGATCATCAACCTGCGGAACAGTTCCGGCGTTGAAGAACGCCAGGCGATCTCCGCATCAATCCAGACCGGCAGGCCATAGGGCCAGATTGCGCGGTCGAGCGCGATGGAGCGCAAAGCTGTCAAGCTCACACCTTCGCCGCCGATGGGACCATCCTCCGCGCGCAACACATCGGTCAAAGCAAAGAAAATATAGGATTTATTCCTTGCCATGAGTGCACCGCCCGCCTCGCCCGGGCCCTGACCCTGCTCTCTGATCCATTGCTTCAACCCGGAAAGGCCTGCTTTCTCCGGCGGGATTTTGTACTCTTCGACAAGAATACGGCCAATGGAGGTGTAGGGATGTCCGTTGCGCCCCGCATAGGTCAACCGGATCTCCGACCCGTCACGAAGCCTGACCCGCGCCGAGCCTTGAACATGAATGAAGAAGACCTCGACCTTATCCTTAAGCCAGACCAGCGGTTTAGCCCGGCCTTCCAGCGCGCCTGCTTCGATCGCGGCGCGTTCTGGATAGGGCTCGGAAGGGCTCCCGCTTTGGCGCGCCGTTTGAAAAGGGCCGTCTAATCCAGTGAGGCCCTCGGTCTGACGCAGATCGGCGAGGTTGCCGGGCCGGGCAAGGACCGGCGCGGTAAAGTCATCATCCGGCGTCAAGGATCCTTCAACAACCGGCTCATAATAGGCCGTGACAAACCCCATCCCCGAAGTTGTCTTCGGACGGACGCGATGCGGCTCGAAAAAAGTCTCGAAAAATTGCTTTGCCTCTTTCCCATTCGCTGGCGGCTGCGACAATGCGCGATGGCAAATGACCTTTAAAGACAAAGGTACCGGATCGGCGGCTGGCCGCAAGGCAGGTTCGTTTGCGACAATGGCCTTGCAGGAAACCATGAAGGCACGAAAGGCTTGCGCATGATCCTCTTGATCAAATCCCGAGAGCCCAGCAAAAGAAACAGGTTCTTGCGATAGCTCCGGCGGGCAGAGGAAATCATGAATCATCATCGGCCCCGATAAGATAAAAGTCAGTTGCGGGTTTCCGTGGCGATCAACTTCCAGTTGGGATCGCGGGAGCCGGTATCGCGCGCAAATGTCCACAGATCTTTGACATCGACAACCTTGTCAGCGCTGCCGTCAATGATCGCACCCGTCTTGTCGCGTGTCGCACTGATCAGTTTGACTGCGAAAACAACCCCGGCTTGCGCGAGCTTACCCTGCAAATGAGCGTGGTCCAAGGTGGCCTTGTCGATCGAGACCAGGGTTGTTTCGACCTTGTCCCCACGCAACTCCCGGTCGGAAATCACCTTGGAGAAACTTGCAAAGACGTCATCCGCCACAAGATTCTCAAGTACCGCTTTGTCCCCCGCGGCGAAGGCGTTAAGGATCATTTCATAGGCAGCCTTCGCGCCTTCGAGAAAAGCTTTCGGATCGAAAGACGGATCAGCCTGCCCTAAAGCCTGAAGCTCAAGCCAGAGCGGCGTTCCGGGCTCCGCGTAACCGGCCCAGCGATCCGCCGCCGGAGCTGCTTTAGAATCCTGGATCCGCCGGTCGTCATTGGCGGCACCAGGGAGCCTTATGACATTTCCTTCCCTTTCGGGAGGCGCGCGACGTGCGTCGTCAGCCGGCCGCCGTGCAAAAGGATCTCTTACAGAATCTCTCGCTGGATCTCTTGGCGGCTTTTCCTGCCCTGTCCGCATACCGAGAACCGAACTCAGCTTCCACACCACGAAAATGGCGAGAAGCGCGAAAATAATGGTCGTCATGTCAAAGGACTCGTGCATCAGATTTTAAGATCGTTGGAATCGAGATGGTGGTTCAGGAACAGCCAGCGCGGTTGCCGGATGCTCAGTGTCTTATCATATATAATGGCAATAAGGCGTCTTGCCCCAACTTACGGCGCCTAACTGCCCGGCTGGTTACCTGATAGCATTTGGTAAGCCAGGCCTGGTCCGTCCAGACAAAGACCATGGGGCGGCGGTTCGCCATTAAGTAAACTTTCTCAGTTTCGAAGAGTTATGGCCATGTCCGCTTCCCAGAGCCTTATTATTAATCCGAAACACCTCGTTCTGGGCCTGGCGCTCTGGTTTGTCGCCGAACTTTGCGCCTTTTCGCTGGTGGTTTCGGTATTTGGGATCGCTGGTGCGCTTTTGCTTGGGCTGTTGACCAGCTTGATCGGTTTCCAGCTGCTGCGCCGCCTTGGGCGCGATGCGGCTTCAGGCCTGAAGCAGGTATTGCGCACAGGCGGAGGCGTGGCTTTTCAGACGGATTCCCTCGTCGATGGCACAATCGCGGCAATCGGCGGCACATTATTAATCCTGCCCGGCTTTTTGTCCGATTTTGTCGGACTGGCCCTCTCAGCACCTTCGATCCGGCTTTGGCTCGCTACGAAAGTAAAATGGTTTCAGACGGGCGGCATTAGGAGCAAGCCCCGGCGCGACGACGTGATCGATCTGAGTGCGCAAGACTGGCGGCGGATCGACGATGCGAAACCGGATCTGAACGGCCATTGATGAGCCGGAGGCGGTCCTTTTAATAGCCAACTTGTTCCTCTGTTTGATCCATGCTACCGGCAGCCTAGCTTCGGCATGAGCCAAGCTGGACATGTGCGAAGGGGAATTTCGAAAATGGCCGAAGCGAACGGCAATGACGCACAAATCAACAATGGTGTGCCCGCGCTCAACGCGATGGTTCAATATACCAAGGATTTTTCTTTCGAAAATCCCAATGCGCCACGCTCGCTTGGACCGCAATCCAAAGCACCTAATATTTCCATCCAGGTCAATGTGAACGCCAAGCAAGTGGCCGAGGCCGATTTCGAAGTTGAAATCCTGCTGGAAGGCTCAGCGGGCGAGGGTGCCGATCTCCTGTTCAAATTCGAACTCGATTACGCTGGCATCTTCCGGCTGCAAAATATTGCCCCGGCCGATCAGCATCCGGTGATCATGATCGAATGTCCGCGGCTGCTGTTTCCTTTTGCCCGCCAAATCATCGCCGAAGCTGTCCGCAATGGCGGCTTTCCGCCGCTTTATATCGACCCGATCGACTTTGCTTCGCTTTACCGCCAGAAAATGGCTGAGGTCGCAGCGGCGGGCACGGCCGCGGCACCGAACTGATTGCTGCGCAGCATAGGCGCAGCATTTCCTGCGAAGGTCTAAACAGAGAATCGGGCTGAAATGCTTAATTAAATGTTTCGCCAGGTGATTTTAATTCTGATGCCGGCTCGGGCAGCTTATAGCTATGCCAAATGGCCTTTTCGCCCAAAGTCTTGATAAACGCCCAATGGGCCATAACTTCGGCCGCCTCGATCGCGGAAGGAAAAGGCTCCGGCCGGACCTTCAGCAAACCTTCCGCGATTTTACCGCCGGCTTGGTTCGGGCCGCCAAGCAGCAAGTTGGCCTGCCGTCCACCCGACAATTCGGCATAAACCTCAGCAAGGATTTCCGCGTCGAGCAGAGCGCCGTGTTTGTTGCGGCGCGAATTATCGATCCCATAGCGCTGGCATAAGGCGTCGAGACTATTCGAGACGCCTGGATGGCGGCGGCGCGCGATCGCCAAAGTATCGACAACCCGCTCCGGCCCGATCGGCGGCAGCCCAAGCATTGCAAATTCAGCGTTGATGAAGCGCATATCGAATTCAGCATTATGCGCAACCAGGATTCCATCGCCGATAAAATTCAGAAAATCGGCGGCAATTTCGGCAAAGACCTTCTTTCCCTTGAGAAACTCAGCCGAAATGCCGTGAACACGAAAGGCCTCCTCAGGCATATCGCGCTCAGGATCGATATAAACGTGGAAACTCTGACCTGTCGGGATCACATTTAAAATCTCGATACAGCCGATCTCGATTACCCTATGGCCATTCGCCGGATCGAGACCGGTGGTTTCCGTATCGAAGACGATTTCACGCATGAGCGCAGGCCCGGCTGAGGTCCAATTTCACTGATCTTTCAGGGCGAGCTTTTGCAATATCTCGCGCACCGCAACCTCCGCGGCTGCGAGACCAAGGCTCGTATCGATGATGAAATCGGCTTTCTTGCGTTTTTCAGCATCGGGCATTTGACGCGCCAATATGGCCTTAAGCTTCGCTTCTGTCATGCCGGACCGTTCCGCCAATCGTGCCTTTTGCACCGTTTCTGGGGCTGTGACTAAAACGACTGCATCAACGGCAATGTCAGGCTTTTCGAGCAAAAGCGGAATATCCAGCACAACAAGAGGCAAATCACGCTCTGCTGCGTTGCACAAAAATTGTGTGCGGGCACCGGCCACTAGCGGATGGACAATATTTTCCAATTGTTGCAGCGCAGCGGGCTGGCCTAAAACCAAAGATGCGAGGCGCTGACGGTCAACAACTCCGTCGCGAGTGGTGCCCGGAAACACCTTTTCAATCAAGTTAGAAGCTTCGCCCCGGTAAAGCTCATGCACTGCGGCATCGGCATCGAAAACCTCTATTCCCGCATTGCGAAATAGCGCGGCCGTCGTCGATTTGCCCATAGCGATCGAACCGGTGAGCCCCACGACGATCATTTGGCCGCGCTCATCACATCCGCTTCGATCAACGCGCGCAGCTCGGGCGTGACCTCTGGCCTTTGCCCGAACCAATGTTCAAAACCAGGGACCGCTTGATGCAGCAGCATGGAGAGGCCGCTAACCGTCCTCAAATCGCGGGCACGCGCCTGCGCTAAAAGCGGTGTTTCCAAAGGCACATAGACGATGTCGTCAACGACAGCATGATCAGGCAAAGCAGAAAGATCGATATCAAGCGCTGGCTGACCGTTCATGCCAAGCGACGTTGTATTCACAAGGAGATCAGCGCTTTTCAAAGCCTCCGGAAGACGCGTCCATGGCCAAGCGGCGACACTTTGACCAGAACTCCTGGAACCGAAAAGGCGAACCAATTCTTCTGCCCGCTCCAAAGTGCGGTTTACGATCAAAATCTCTTTTATGTTGCGCAGCAAAAGCGCTTGAACGATCGCCCGTGCCGCCCCGCCCGCGCCAATTACAAGAGCTTTATCCCCATACTTATCCCAATTTCGAGCTTCAGCATCCAACCCGTTCAGAAATCCAGTTACATCAGTATTATCGCCCCAAAGTTCGCCACTTTCGATCCACAAGGTATTCACAGCCTGAAGTTTGGTCGCGATCTCCGTTCGCTGTGTCACAAGCTGATAGGCCATTTCCTTATGCGGCAGGGTGACATTGCCGCCGCAATAGCCTTTCTCGCCGAGGTAGCGGAGAAAATTCGGGAAATCCGCAGGTGCTACCTCAGCGCGGCCATAACTGCCCGAAAGTCCCAATTGTTGCAGCCAATAGGAGTGAATGAGCGGCGACCTCGAATGTTTGACCGGCCAGCCCATCACGCAGGCGCGCGGAGAGGCCTCGCTCATGGAAGAAGGCTGCCTTCTTCGCGCAAGAACCGCAGCAAGGGGATCAAAGGCAGGCCCATAATCGTCGCATGATCGCCTTCAATGCGCTCAAGCACATGGATCCCTAAGCCTTCGACCGCCCCCGCGCCGACACTGGCGAGAAGATCTTTGCCCGCCGCGGCCACATAGGCCTCGATGAAAGCCGGACTCAAAATCCGGCAGGTCAAACGAGCAATAGGAACCTCTTCAATGAGAATGTTACCGCCTTTTGCGACGCAAAATGCTGAGTGCAATTCATGCGTGCGGCCAGATAAAAGCGCCAAATGCTCCGCCGCTTCCCTGAGATCCTTCGGCTTGGCAAATAGCCGTCCATCGAGATCTAGCACTTGATCGGCTCCGATTACGAGATACTCAGGCCGTAAGGCGCTGATCGCCAGCGCCTTCGCCTCGGCCAATTGGAGGGCAACATCGCCAGCTCTAGCACCTTGGGCTTGGGCGAGGAGGTCCGCCTCTATGGCGCGTTCATCGATCCTCGCATCGATAGCTTCAAACGGCAGGCCAGCGGAAACCAAAAGCGCCTGCCGGGCCGGACTTTTTGAGGCGAGAACAAGCGGCAAAGGATTTTGCCATAGAGCTTTTAAGCCGGACATCGCTTCAAGCCTGCGCGATGAAT
>Ga0116230_10001053_pt1 | contig 25495 bp, 18 predicted proteins | sample S1TSphfallax_3_FD_88678 | JGI IMG/M metagenome (GOLD analysis project Ga0116230, IMG submission 88678) | Host-associated microbial communities from peat moss isolated from Minnesota, USA - S1T2_Fd - Sphagnum fallax MG | ecosystem: Host-associated > Plants > Peat moss > Unclassified | place... | reverse complement strand
ACATAAGCAAAATCATAGGAAATCAGCAGTTCGCCGCCATCAACTTGATTCAGGGAATGATTTGCAAATTGGTGCAAAGAAAAAGATGAAGGAAAGTTTGTCCTTGTGATTTGACTTTAATTCCGACCTTCTTCCAAGTCCTTCTGTTAAATTTAAAAGCATTCATTAATGGGTGGCTGCAATTTTTTTTTTAAATCATTTTGATAAAGTTCTATGTGAAATTGCCTAGAAATCTTAGGTTTTCCTTGTGTGCAAAGATGAAATCAATCCAAAGCCATCGTATATAAAATATATATATAATAATTGCGTGATCTCCCATATATTCTACTTTCCATACAATAACTTTTCACTACATGCTTTCACAAATTTTTGTATTAAGGAACAGCCCCAAAACGTCTTGTGAGCTTGTTGATCACATGCATTTAGGCAACACAACTAAAAGTACTATTATATGCGATGTCTCAATTTAACAAATTTAACATGTTCAGGATATTGGAAGCCCGCAGCCCAAGCATTTCTAGGTTTCCAGATCTTGATGAGAAATATATCACCATAAAATATGGAAATTTTTTAATTCACACCCTTTTGGTTAAATTCACACCCTTTCTTCGCGCGTCCGATTATATGCAGATTAAATTTGAGTGTGTCTGCCCCACCCCCCTGATGTCTAGATGAAAGTTATTAATCAGGGGGCTGGGGCAGACACACTCAAATTTAATCTGCATATAATCGGACGCGCGAAGAAAGGGTGTGAATTTAACCAAAAAAGGTGTGAATTTAAAATTCTCCTAAAATATAGGTAAATGTATTATCATGCACCAAACTTTGGGAACAACTTCTACACTTCCTGATGTCTAATGGTGGATGTAATTCCCATGGACTCATGTGGAGACGTTGAAACTTGAAACCTGTTGAATTCTTTGGTTTCTTGATTGACTGCTTGAAACAACTCAAACCAGTTGAATTTTAGAACATCTTCTTTGTTTTTCTTTCCTTAAGGAAAAACCTGTGAACTGGGTTGTCGCATATTTATCATTCACTGGTTCTGGGACCCATGTCCCAATTTGGCCGACCAATCCAAACTACTGCTCTGTATCACACAAGTTAACATGTGTGAACTAAATCAAGTACATACTTCAGTTTACTTTCAAACATGTTTTGGATTCATTCGTTGTTAAAGGGCTTGATTTGAGATGTCTCAATTGTTCCTTCCTTCTTTCAACTTGTGCATCATAAAGGGGGCTTTGATTTTAGAGTCCCAATTGTTCCTTCTTTGAACTTGTGCATAGTGAGGGGGTTGTTGATTTGAGAGACTCAATTGGTGTATTAGCTGGTCATTGAATTTGTTGCACTATATACGCTTTTGACTGATTTGGGACCCAATACGCTTCTCAGTCCTTCTTGGAATTCCCATTGGGGTCCATTGATTTCTTCATTTTGACACTTAACTTTGATAGACTCAACTAGCTGGAGGATTGGGGATGTTTATTGGTTTTTCCATTCCTTCTTCCGTACTTGAATTAGTGTAATTGTGTACTTGGGTCACATTTTGACACCTTGGTTTCTAGTCACCCCCTCCCCCACTAGTGTCAAAAAGGATCTAATGCATTGCTTTTCTTGAGGGCTTCAAATTTAGACCTACAGATGTACCTACCCTATAGGTCAAAATGGTAGGGGACATTTTTATTTCTGAATGATGCCTTGCACCTAATTTCATTGCTCCTTAACTAGGCACCAGGTTTGAATTTTCAGTAATGGCAGTGGAAATTATAGACTACCAACTTATAAAACTATTTCAGATAGCAATATATCTGATTAACCTACAGTTGCATTCTTTTTGCCCGATTTTAATATCCAACATGGAAAGTGCATCCTGATTCTTGGCTTTTGTGTAAGAAAATGGCATTCCACAACACATGGTCAACATTTTGTGGACTTTAAAGACGGTTACAAATTCAAATCTCTTTTAAGAATGATTTAATGGATTTGGAAAGTCATAATCTACTTCTATGTACAATGGGAAAGGTTTTTTTTTAAAAACTCAAAAAAGGAAGATATATTGAACAAACTGGAGATTTTTAAATAAACATATATTGCAAGCTAAACCTTGAGAAAATCACAACCAAATCTTCTGGTTTCCACAACCTAATATGCCTATATGATAACAAAAAATCATGTTTTACTTTTGAAAACAAAATGCACAAGTAATGTGCTAGAACCTTGTTTATAACCCACCATTACACATTGAACTATTAGTTCACTAAAGACAATTAAGAAAAAAATTCAAAACGCCAAACCCAGCAATCCCATTGGTTTTTTCTTTTGAAAAAAAAGTCTTCAAGTTACACACAAACCCTATTCTCTGAACATTGTAAATAATGATTCATTTCTATAATTTCCATTGGTCCTCTAAAATTCTAAAAAGATTACCAAACCATGTTACATATTCAACTGTTAGTTCACTCAAGATAACTAAATAATCAAATTCATAACATGAAATCTAACAATTTCATTGATCATAGCATTTTTTTTACATGCCTAGACATTAGGCTATCCAGCACCTTTCATATATTAGTGTACACTCATATTATAACCCTTGTATGTAAAAAAAACAGGGTTAACTAGAGGGACTTCACCCAAGGATGCAACTGGCGTTAATGAATTAGTGTTTTTGTTTGGGGAATTTTTGTAAGTTGGCGAGTTTTCTTTCAAAACATGAAAAATTTGTGAATTTTAGAGATCTCTTTTTCAGTTTTTGAAATAGAATTATTAAATTAGCCATATCTAAACCTAGGCACTTCCTAAGTCCCCACTTTTGTAAAACTGCTACAACCCACCTAGGATATTGTCATTTAATGGTAATTAATGTTGGGAATCCTTGCCCATGGACCTTCTTGAGGAAAAAATTTAAATCCCTATAATGAATTCGGAATTTTTTTTCTGCTGAAATTTTCTTTTAAATGTGAAAATAAATGTTTCTTCCAGTTTTCCATTGCCAAATTTTGAAAAAAAATTAATAAAAATCAACCAATTTGTATACATATTAAGTTTCAGACTCCAATAGTTTACCAGTAGCCAAAAATACCAAAGGATATTTTAAGTCTTGCACTTTCATATTTTGCTTATATGGTAACAAAATTTGGCTAAATCTTCTGATTGTCGTTTGAGCTACATCATAAAAATGACCCCAAAAATTTACCGGTATGGGTCTGGCTACAACCCAATGTATAAAAAATGACATTCCGTGAAACTCTTGTGTCTTTAATTGTCAGTTCAAAGAGAGGTTTAAACTAAGAATTGGGTCGCAAAATTGTCAACTCCTACAAGTTCAATGAGTAGGGATGAATGGTTGGGCTTGTTTGAGGAACAAACCACGAAACCCAAGGTTATCTTTTGCAAAGTTTAAACCTAATGTGAGGTTGATTTCTCTAGGGGATTTAACCATCCCAAACGAACTACAAGTTTATAAGCTTAATGTGCAATCCAGATTCCTTCAACCTTGTTTTGCACAATCGGACCTTACATGCACTTTGAAACAGGTTAGGGTGTGTGTGTTAAATAAAGCCCTAGAAGGGCAACCTTCAAATTATTTTATGGAGTAATTGAAAATCTATTTTTTGACCCTAGTCAATGGAGTTGGAATGGGGAGAAGGAGCTTATGAAGTATAGTTCAAAACTAGGGAGGGAGTTGAACAAACCAAAAGAAACCCTCTCACAAAATATGATGGAAATGTGGAATTCTACATTTTCACAAAATTTCAAGTTGTGATGGTGAAAGGAGTGGTTGAAGCATCACAATAAAAGGGATGTCAGTCTCATGTGGGCATTTTAGCATCAACATCAAGCCCTGGATGTTAACTCATGAAGAAAGAATATAAACAAAAACATCATAATCAAGTGCCCCTCATATGATTCAACATCTTCAAAAACAAGTATCCTTAGATTCTAGTCATGCCCAAAAGTGAAAAAGGCTTGGGAACTAGCTTTTTCCTTTCTATTCAAACTCGATATGCTTATCATTGAGGACCAACGAAGGAAAGTATTGAGCCTAGAACAATGTTTTTTCAATGGTAGGCTCCCCAACAATCTAAGAAGGTTCAGCTTAGTGTGGGCTTTGTTGTGTGGCATTGCTTTGTGGTCTATTTGAATCAACGGAATGATCTAATCTTCAACTTGGTCAAGTGGCAAGATGTTAAACTTAAAAGAGTGATGTGGGATAGTTTGTTAGATTATGGCAAAATGGAGTGGAAACACACATGGCCATGATCCAAAAATATCTGGAGAAAGAAGGTAAGCTCCTTGAGCTCTTTGACAAAACTTGGTGGCCGCACCAAGTTATTTGTGTTAGGGATGGAAAGAAGATTAGGTGGTGCTACCAACCATCACTTGCTATAGTATCTTGTGGTAATTGTTGGCATTTTTGGGTCTTAGGGTTGGATGTCCTCTTGGGTTAGTTGTGTGTGTATTAGTCTTTTCTACAATGGATTTTTCCATTTGTGTCATAAAAAAAACAAAAAGGGGTTTGAAAATTATTGAAACTTAATATTAACAAATCATATTATTTCCCAATACTAGTGCAACTAGAATTTTTATTTTGGAACAATTATTTTCCTGTTATTGACATAAAATTTTGGAATTTTCTGTTTTCATGTGTAAATTTGATTGACCTTGCTAAGTTTTTGGAAAATTTTGTCAAATTTTTGATATCACAAAATTGAAGGAAAAAACATTGAATATAACTTATTTTTATTCATGTTTCCTTGCGTCTACATTTTGCACATAATGAAGGCCATTGTGCCAATGTCACTCCATGTTCAAAAAAGTTTGTTCACCCAAATCTCATATGGACCATACTAAGCACAATGGCTTGTATCCATGATTTTTTTCATTCTTTGAAGTCTCTGATTGAATGGTGGTTTTTCTTAATCAAAACCTAGATTAGGATATAAAGAGTGATTGAGGAAAAATGGTGAAATTTTTCTATGGTTTTTTAAAATGAAGTTTCTTCTAGGTTTGGGAGGTTATTAAAATCATTAACAAACAAAAAATCTCTAGTGGATATATATTCAGGTATATCCCCACTTAATTGGCGAATGTGAAAATTTAAAAAAATTGGCATAGTGAGGAACTATTGGACATGAATTGTTGAAAGAATCATGCTAATGAAAGAACTATTAATCAAAAAATCTTGTATTCTTACATGAATTTAGCTTGCAAATCTTTGTGGCTAGTTACTTTGATGATGAAATGTCTTACTAGTGAGCAATAATGGCAATGACGACAAACAACTTTTCTTTCATTATTGAAGATTGCATTAGAAGCATTGAAAGTTTGTAGCAAAATAATTTTATTGGCACCTAGTATGAATTTTGAACTTTAAACTTTTGTGTTTATTTTATTTGTGTGCCCAAAATTGGTTTAGGGTTTTAGATGTGTTGTGTGTTTTGGATTTTATTTTATTTTTGAAAAGGTGATAGAAGGTGAAGGTCAATTGTAAATGACAGGTTCCCTATTTGTATAGTCGTCAATTTTTAATGGAGGTTGTGTGATGTGCATCGTGAATGATGGTGCATTTGTAGACCTCATCAATGCCTAAGTCATGTAGTGCATTCTATGCTACAACATAGCAATCAATTCTTGCTCAAAAAACTAAGGTGTCAAAAAAGGTTGATTACATATTTCAAAACTAATAGCCATGAGAAAACACTTAGATGTTGAACAAACCAATCTTGCTAAAAATTATTTGAAAAAAATTATAATAACAGAAGAAGTTGACTAATCCAATGTCTAATAAAAAGTGACCTGCACAAAAAATAAATGTCATATCCAAACATCCAATTTAATGAACAAAACTAAAGTTATTATAGAAGAACAAAGGTTATTTAGTTTGTGATATATTTTGGCTATTGAAATATTATCAATTAATAATGGGAGATTTTTAAGTGTAGAAAATGTAGTAGAAGACATTATTATGCTAGTATTTGGTGATCATGTAACTAATTTAGTGTTGTTCATGATTACCTAGCCTAACTTCCTAGGATGAATAATTACAATGTCAAAAGTGTTGCAACAAGGATGGGGTAATAATATGCGTAATTTATTACAAAATTTGATCAAACAAAACATTGTTTATGATTCAAATACATTGCTTTAGCTAAGGCAATTCTAATTGGTCATTTCTATCTTGATTTTTTTTTTGTCATTCCTATGGATGTTTCAACCTAAAAAGGTTCATAATATGTTGTGTCTTATGCTAGATTTACATGGTACCAAAAACTTTGCTTCATGCCTTCTTTCATTGGTTTTCATGGAGGAATTAAGGTTGTGTGATAATATGATCAAAGGTCATTAATCCCAATGTTGATCAAGTGTTATAAACATTTGCATCCACTAACTTTTGCCTCTCTTATTGATTCACAATTTGCTCCCATGGATACGAATGTGAGGTGTTGGACATCATTGAAATGGCAAGTTGTAGTAGTGAACCAATAAAAGAATGTGTCACATGAAAATTGTTGCAATTCAAAAGGTTCCCTTGTGACCAGATAGGAAGTCACTTGGATTTCTCTAGTGTGAACACTAGTTCATTTTAAGTTTAGGTTTTGTTTTGAACGGCCGTCAACTTTCTTTTGTGCAAATGGTGGAATTTATATCATCATTGTTTGTTAGTGGTTGTGAGTAGGAAACTTTGTTGTTTATTTGTTATGTGAAACATGTTGGTAGTAGAAGATGGGTGGCCAAGGGGTTTCAAGCAAGTAAGGGAAACAAGAGGTAGGAAGCTTTTGGAGGAATATAAAAAGAAGAATTTGAAGGCGATGAAAAGCAAGTCTATTTTTGTTGAAACTATTACAGTTTGTGTAAAAATAAGAACTTGCAGAAATCTGTAATTGATGTTTGATTTCCGCTACACCAATGATTACATCATGGCAGGCTTTGTGTTTTTGCTAAAATTAGGATTTATAAGGGGTTGATGTTGAAGGCCGATGATGCATAAAGGATGTCTTAACTATAAAATAAGGAGCATGTAGATAAGTGCATTTCTAGGGGTCATTGGCGGAACCTTTCTTAAAATCTAATGTGACGCACTCCTAACTCCTTGAAGGACTCAAAAGTGAGTCCAAGTACAAAACAGTGGAAGGGGGAGGAGTTAGGGCATGCTCCCTAGCTCACAACACTTTGAGGGGTAAAGGGGCGTGTTAGAGCTCCGGGATGGGACTAGGAAGAGTTGACAAGCTTCACTCACTCAAACATGCCTGCACATAACCCACACAAGGTGGTTAGTGCATAGTTGGAGCACCTTTGGTGCTAGGACGAGCCATAAGACTCACCACGGCCCAAACTTGGGGGAAGCCACCACCTTCCCCCTTATAATATACTCTTCATCTCTCCACGGGGCCTACATCCAAATGGTTTTTCTCTCCCGGGATTCCTGAGTGGGAGTCCCGAAATTGTGCCAACTAGGACTCCCGCAATTTCACAACTTTGGAACCCCATAACTTTGCAAGCAGACCTCGGATCGAAGTGCAGTCTGAAGAAAAGTTGTAGCACTCATCGAGAGCTTTTCAACGATATGTTGCATGTTGTCTGTAACTAAGTAAATTAGGTCAATTCTTAACTTTTTCTGATCAAGAGTCAAACTAGCACTTTGACTCCCAACCCTTCTTTTGGTCATAACTTGTGTTTCAGATGTCCAAATGAGCAATGCGAGCCCATTTTAGACATCTACGTTCCAATAGTTTTCCAATGATATAAAGAACGCCACAAGCCATTGAGTTTTGACCCCTAAAATCACTTTTTGAAATTTCAGGAGTCCACCGAGACTCCATCTTCCAAAGTGGGAGTTGCTTTGGGAGTGTGAGGGTTCACACTCTCTCACACTCCCGAGAGTATGTGATGTGACTCCTAGGCTTCCTTTTGACCCGCACCCTTGCAACCCCTTTGCCTTGGTCGCAAGCCCGAAGCTAGGGTTGTGACATAATGGGTAGCACATACGTATGAATGAGAGCCAAAAACTTTAGTGGGTATTCTTGGGTTGGACAAAATGTGGGTGAGAAAGGAACATAATGGGAGATATTATTGTAAGTATCCATAGATCCATATTTTGCACAGAATTTTATTTTCCTAAGTAGTTGTAAGCCAACTTGGCATACATTGTTTAGTCGTGGTTTGTACCCAGAAGATGATTTGTTACTCAAATTAGGCCGAACATTTTTTTGCATTATCTCATGTTGTAAAGGGATGGATTAACAACTCATAACAAGCCAACTAAACATTGAGAGCATTAACCTCAAGCTAAACCCCATTAAATCATGCACTTACAATATGTGAATTTGCTTCTAACAACAATTTGAAGGTTACTACTATAGCAATTAAGGAGAGGTTAGTGGGTATGTACAGTTTGGAAATTCTCATGGTATGGAGAATCACGTAATGTAGGATTATAAAACCCATGTGTTATAAACATTATAGTCAGAGTAAGGTTTTGTGATTAGGAGATGGTTTTCCCACTCTTTTCTTTTGGTTACACCCTACTGATGTGAAAGACATAAAATGCCTTTTGGTGTGATGGAGGTCCAAGGAAAGTTCAAGTTATGTTCTTTACTATAAGTTTGGTTGTGTGGCAAATTTTGGAAATTGTCAAATCACAAATAGAAATGGAGTGCATCTTCTCCCTTGCTAGTATATTAACTAATTTACATCCATGTAGATCACAAACTAACAATCTTGAATGATTGGTCTTTGTTCACAAAAATTGGTTTAATGATCCCTAATCAAGTTGTAATGTTCCAAAAAACATGGTGAACATAATTAAGCTTGAGGTGGAGTTAGCAAAAGAATTTGAAAGCACTTTTGATCATGAAGAAATGGTTGATGTGCATGACAATCATTAGAAGACCTACTCTAGCTTATTAAATTTTTGTTAATTGTGTATCCTACATTGATAAACAAATATAAATTGATGCAATTGTTTGAATTTTAAAACTAGTGTTAGATGTTCTTGTACATGGCAAGAATTGCTTGAATGGTAATTGTAGTTATTTGTGCATGATTTGATTACAATACGATGAACCAATTTTATACAAATAGACATATTTGTCAAGTTAAAGGTACCTATAACCTAGCCATTTATGAGTTGAAACAAATAATTATTGTTTACCCCCATGTAATTATTAATTTGTGGGGTGATTCACAATTTGTAAACCTTGCAATCAACAAGCAACATGAGTAATTCATGTTTTATGTCTAATTTGATAATGTCCATTCACTTTCTCTATCTCTAGATCTTTGCAAATTGTATGATGGTGTTATGTATCAAATTCTTGTAATCATTTTATTGTTTAGTGGGTGTAAGTGTTGAATGTTTTTAGTTTCTTTAAATGTGGAAACACATGCCATGTTATGCAATTGTTGTGTAACATGGTTACATATTATAAGGTTTGTATCAATTGATCACCACCTATTAATTATTGACACCCACTACCAAATAAGTGTATTCCATAAACCTAATCAAGCCCCACACTTAGTCCAATGTACCCTTATGTCTTATTTGTTTGAGTTGCATTATTGTATTTTAAACTTTTGTTGGAAAACCTCATGTGGCATTTTCTTTTGGCAAATATTTGTAATAGTGCCAAAGTGTTGTGAAAGCATTTGGTGCTCATCAAATATGTAGTTTAGCAATTTGACATGACTAATGATAAGGTATTTTGTGACTATGTCTTTTTTTCCTTTGAATTGTACCTATTCTCAAGGTATTAAGTTGCCTAAAAAAGAAAAATTACAGATGATGGTGAATATATCAAAAAATATACTAAATGTTTGATAGGCCTTTGTGTGTTACAAGTTGGAGCAACTCTATCCATGGTATATGTATTATACATTGGTTGTGCCATCATGTTTTTGAATATACCTTATTTGGGTTGATTGTTGTAGTTACTACAAAAAGCCACACAATCTTGCGCCATATATGCCATTCAACCATAGAGGTTACCATAATAAATTGGTTTGTAGTTTGTAATGAGGTCGGAGAAGCACAGGAAAGCTCATTTGTAGCACAAAGCTTTGCTATAATCACAAGTGTCCCCCAATTATAAAAGAATTCTTCTAGCAAACCCTTGTTAAACAACTATTTGTTATTAACATCGAATTCCAATTACTCAAATCCAAACACTAAATAGTAAATGTATGAATATGGAGCATACCTACTTTTATTCAATAACAAAAGTGACCTTTTTATGCTATTGCAATGCACAAGATGTGAAATAACCCACCTTATGTTACTCAATATAGGAACATCAATTTTTTTAACATGTCAAAGTTCTTTACGCTAAAGAACCATTAGATATTGCAACCTATTTTTGGTCTTGAAATAACCAATCCCATCAAGAACGTACAAAGAATGAATTTTTAAATAACCGAAATTGGACAATTTTTTAAAATTTTAAAAGCAAAAAGTTCTAAAAACCTCATATTCATAAAAGTATGATTTTTGAAAGAACTAGAACTGTGGTTCTTACAAAAGTCAAATAACCTCCTGACATTGTTGTTTACCTTTATCCAAGGGTGGGTAATTGTTTTGAATTGGGTAAAAAAAAGAATTTAAAAGAATAATCTTATAGCTTACATGCATTCCCAAATTTTGAATGCATTCAATTACGATGGATTTGTTTGTTAGATTATGGTGATTGACTTAGAACTATCCTAATTTTGGTAATTTGTTCCAATCTTTCCCCTAATTAGGGTATATCCTTTACACCTTTGTAAGTTATGCTACCATTTGCCATTATAGGATTGCCTTAGTATAAAACTGAAGGTGCCAAACTAAAGGTGCCACATAATTTCTTTCTATTTTGTTATTTTTTCCCTTATAATATTTTAATGTCATGCCAATTGCACAACTAACATCTTCCCTCACTTGCCACTGTGCCATAATTGTGCACATATGTTGTACATCTTCCAATTGACCCTAACCTTAGGTTTATGTGCTCATATCCAATGTGGGTCACTTACCATTATACTTGCCAATAATGATATATAAATGTTATGTATTCTCAAATTGGGAAAACTTTCAAACCATATACACCTATACATGGTTGGTATCTAAGTTATTATCTGATTTTTTGTTAATAGTTTCAAGAATCATACTTTTATGAACAAAAAATCATAGTTAATAACAAATCATAGTTAACTCAAGTTAATGTAATAAATAGATGTACCTGCCTAGTCAACCATGATAGATGCCATTGGTGGTGGTGATGGCACAGGTACATAGCATGGGTGAACACAAATAGTCCCATCCAACAGTTCAACTTCGAGTTGGAGCGATTTAAACGATCTGGTACTAAAGGAATTCCCAAATTATGAAGTGGGAAGCTAAAGAAGTTGCAAAGAGTTCTAACCAAATAAGCCCTTGAATACAGAGAGGTTTAGGTTGATGGCTTTTTGGACAAGTCATGTTGTGGCACATATCTATTTCCCTTTTGTAGTAGTGCGTTAAATTTCCCAACACTCAAAAACAAATTTAATAAGTCTTATCTATCTTTCGTTTCATCAAGAAGCTTTGCAAATCAACTATTGCTACCCTATATTCTTTGACACCCCTTCAGGTTTTTTTGGATTCCAGCAAATTCAAAAACACAAAAATTACATCAATACAATGGGGACATCAAACAACTTGAATATGAACACTTGGGTTGTTTCTCTTCTTCACTCTTCTTTTTCACTTAGACCCTAAACCCTAAACACTCTTACCAATAAATTGCTTCTGGCTTGGTTGTAAGTGTGGCCTTGCAAATAGGACAGGTTTTGATGGTGCTCCATATCCTAACTGCACAATCCAAACACACAGTGGCATGGTTGCAAGGTCTGAAGCATGCTCTTTTCTAGGCTGATGATGAAGAATCCAACATGAGGCAATGATCACCTGCTGCTATCAGTCATGCTATTGTTGTTGTTGTTCTTGGCTGAGTCCAGTTTCTCAAAACATACAATGCAGTCACAAGCTCCTGATCCCTGTTGGCTGCTGCTTGTTATCATTGTCATGGTGATGGCAGAGCTGATGCCCTTTTTGTTGCCAGGCAGAGTGTTTACTTCTTGAAAGCTTCTCACAATTGCTGCCATGTTAGCTAAGTGCTACTGCTCGCCTTTCCTTGCTATTCTTCTGTTCAAAGTGCCACATTCCACATCAACTGCATTTAATTTGGTTCAAGGTTTCATGAACAATCACATCAAGAATTTCAGCTGTTCAATCACATTTGTCATCACCTTTCTGAAAACAATCACAGCAAGAAATTCAGCTGCTCAATTGCATTGTTATTGTATAAGGTTCTCACAACAATCACTGCAAGTCTAGTTTCTGCTGCTCAATTGCATAGTCATTGCCTAAGTTTCTGACAACAATCACAGAAAGTCTAATTTCAGAGTCTAGTAACTGAATCAAAAAAGAGCACCTCCTCTTCCTCCTCCATCATCAGAGTGATAGTATTTCTTTTATTGTCTTTTATCTCTTCTGTGTGCTCCAGAAGTTGCATGGATGAGTGGGTTGATTCCAGGAAGCAACAGGAAAAGGCATAGACAAAACCAACAACAACACCACAATCTAAAAACATGGAATTCATACTTTGAAGAATCATGGCATCTATCAAACAGGACACAATCAAAAACCTTTATAGCAAAGAAGAGAAGAGAACATAAGAGGAGAGAAAAGAAGAAAAGAGAATTAGAGAAAAGAAAGGAGCTGCACCTCCAAAACACATCATATTGTTCCTCTCTGAGAGCAAGAACAGAGTCATGATGCTTCTTGTCAAGCTCCTTCAGTCTCTTCTGTTGATCCTCTGCAAAAATCTTCTCATAGACAATGTCCTCTATGATTTGCAGTTCATGATGCTCAGCACTGGCGATTCTGATCGTGAGCAAAACCTCAATGTTCTGATCATGATGAGCTCTTCTTATAGGGGGGCTTGACTGCACATTCTCTCCAGCTAATTTGGCATGATTCTGATTAGACTTGAAAGCATGCAATGACTTGGGGCGATCCCAACTCTCCTCCAGCAACTGCTGCCCTGGTGGTACTTGCCATAACTCTTGTTTGGTGCACTCGCTTTCCAGGTTTCCCTCTACAAACACGTTGATCTCTGCCCGCTTCGCACTCTCAATTCTCGCCAGCTGTAGCAAAGTAGTAATACCACATCATGGATCTACCCAGAATCCCATTTGCAATAGTATTGCGATCGCGAGAACTTCAATGTGAGAGAACACAAGAGATGATGGTGAAGAGGAGGAGGAGGAGGAATGGTTAGGGTTTAGCTGCAGGTAGAGAGAGTCTAGAGATGCACAGGCATACTGTACAGGCATTCCTGTTGAAGTCCTGGGTTTGCGAGATCCTGAGGGAGAACAGTTTCTGGGCGGAGCTTTCGGCATGCACCATGGTCATGATCTGATGAATCGCCTTATGGGTGTCGACGAGCGGAGTTCCTCGAGCGCCAGCAGCGCCAGCAGGGACGTTCAAACTTTGTGCAGTTGCTGTTCGTTTGCAGCAGCGTGACTAGCTGCTGCACCCATGCCAAAGCGCACCTCCATGATCACAGCTACTAGTACCAACCGAGGACCGACCGCGCGCTCTAGATCGCTGCAATCCCAAATCCGCAAACTCCTGCAGTCGCGATACCAAATGCTCTTGACCCAAGAAGAGGAGAGACGAGAATTCACTCCAGTGGGACACGAAGAATCTCAAGACTTGCGCAGATTCTTTTTTCTCTTCTTCTTCTTCCATTTCGCTTCCGCTTATTCTTTTTCTCCTCGAGTTCTTCTTCTTCTTCTCAAGACTTTGTGCAGGAACAGGAAGACGAAGAAGAAGAAGCAGCGGAAGCAATGGCGGTTACATCTATCTAACGTGCGTCACAAGAAGAAAAATACCCTCTGAAAATACGTACTTAAAATAACCCGAAAGTTCTCTTAAACCCTGCAAGCTCATTAAACCCTGGCAGCTTGACATCTAGAGAATTTTCAAACAGAAAAATGCGAAGCCTCTCTCTGACTAGCATTGTGGTCTAAACCGATTATGTAAAAGCTTCAGATTTGATTGAAAGCAACTTGATTGAATCGCTTCTTTTTCTGATCACGCAATTCACCATCTCGACAATATTGCACAAACTCATGTACAGCAATTTTGACAAGGTGATTCAGCTCTGCTAGCATGAAATCAAGCCTGGAAAATACATTGTTGGAAAAACCCATCTGCTCAAACCTGCTATTTATGTGAAGCTTCCTGGATGTGATTGAAACAAATCTGAAAGCTTGAATCTTCTTCTGCGCAATCAATCTGATTCACCATCTTGACAACATTGCACATTGAACTCAGGTACAACAACAGTTTTGACCAGATGAAACTCATGGGCCAGAAGAATGAACCAGCACTCACCAGCCCATCATGTAGGATGGATGGTCTGTGGACGAGCAACACTTCTTCACTCGATTTCTGTCTGATGTCGTTAGCCTCACATTTCACACATACATATTGGGACCACACCCACATTCATCATGTGTGATTACAACTTTTGCAACAACTCACATTGAATCACATGCATAACATGATGTCACTCACCATTGCCAAAATTCCAAGAACATTGCCAAGCAAGAAGAAAGAAAACATGATAGCGGGGGCGCAAGAATACTTTGCACTTTAACAAACAAAGGAACTCAACAAAATCCAATCTTGGTAGAGTGTTGCTCCAAGCTTTACATCCAATTCCACCATCACTGAACCTACAAAACCAACCACACCCCGTCTAACAAACATAGTAAGTCCTCTAGAATTAGACCAAGGTTGCACAATTTTGGATTCTAGAAACATGTTGCAGAATAGTGAAAATGCAAGCATAGGCACGAGTAGATGTAGGAAAAAAAATTCTCACCTCGTTATAATTCATTGTTAGTGGAGGTAGGCCTGAGGGCTCAAAACGCAATCTGGAATTTCAAAGTGTAATGTGGCATCGTTTCATTTGATTTTTCTTCATCCCATTTTATTTTGTTGGACCACATACTGAACATCGTTGGAGCTATTGTTCTTAGGGTTTGATCTTCGAGGAGCTCTTTCTTTCAGCAGCATTGCGACTCTGCAAGGCCTTCAATCTCTACATCTGTGTCTTTTTTTCTTTGAGGAACACTTGTGCCAACATTGCTCCCGGTCAGTACACCTCCGAGTGCACTAGACTATAAAATTGTTCTCTTTTTTCTGCACAAGCTCGCCCTGAGAGAAGACTGACTGAGAAAAACTTTCAACTCTTCTATTTTTTCACTATGTCTTTTGTTGCTGCAGGTTTCATGTGTTATCCGAGTTTGATGAAGGCAAGTGTAGCTACTGGAGGAGACTAACAAGCCACAATGAGCATCGTCGAAAGCTCCAGCTTGACGCTCAGAACCCTGCTACTCTCAACAGTCGAAGCTCATCACCCATGCACACTTATGCCTTTCACATGCATGGAGCAGCAATTTCTCTTTCCCTTGAAGGTATACAAAATGCCTCTTGCAACTCTTGCAGTTCTTTTCTTGTTCTTGTTTTTGTTCTTCTATGAAGCAGATTGTAGAGGAAGTAAGTAATGGTTCTCTTCTTCTTCTGTTGTAGAGCAAGCAGATTCTATAATTCAAGTAATGGTTTTCTTTTTCTTCTTCTTCTTTTGTGAAGCAGATTGTAGACACACACAGCTTTTACAGCAAATTAGAGGCACATGAGGTATGCCGACGACTTTGGATGATGACGTGGAACATTATATCCCTTTCCTGAATGGGGCGAATCTCTTTTCTTGTCCTCCTTGGAGTTCATGGAGTTCGGATGAGAATGTACAAGCACCACCCTAGCAGCATCAGGTTGGTTTATTGATCATTCTCGTATTGGATCTCATTATTTTTCTAAGCCCTGCTTTCTCAACAGAATTTCAAGATTTCCTTCCCTGATAGCAAGAGTTTCCTGAGTGTAAATTTGGAGAACTTTCTTTTGCTGCAACTTCAATCTATGAAAAAAAATTAGACTTGGAATGTTTTCAATCAGTCCTGTATGAAATAGAACCCTCAGGAACCTTGTGACTACTTTTGGGAGTAAATGGAACTTGGTGGTGTTTTTGGTTGTCTTGGGTTATTTTTTCTTTTTGAGAAAGAGGAAAAAAAAACCTTCAACAAGAAGAACAGGAAGTCTCGTCTAGGAGCAGCAGCAAAGGGGTGGTCCTCACAGCTGCAGCAATAGCAGCTTTGCCAATCTCATCAAGAACAGTGCACTTGTAGCATCACTCAATTTTGTTCTATGCCTTGGATCTGGTCAGTCCCTCATTCCTGTATTTTTTTGCATTGCAAGAATTTCTCCAGATCTGTGTCATGTACTTCTTTGTCTTGCTCTTCTATGTCTTGCAGGTCCTAGAATTTTTTTAGACATGGAATTTTTCTGTCAAATCCCTTGCAGCTGGTTACCAGGCTACAATGTTGTGTAAAGGAGGGTGAGTTCCTTCTACAAATGGCTGATGTAAATGTGGTGGTGGAATGTTTGTGTTTCCAGATTCCAGGGATGATGGAAGCATTTGGAGTGCAGGGGTTAACAAGGATGAATTTAACAACTATGTAAGCAGTAGGGTTGGGAGGGATCACAGGGATACCAAGCTTAATTGATACATCAGAGCACGTTTGCATCAAGATGCAGGGTCTCCCATATAATGCTACACAGAGAGATAATGAATTTCTTTGATGGAATTAACATCATGCCTAATGGCATTCACATTGTTACAGGAGCTATGAATCGTCCAACTGGTGAGGCATTTGTGGAGTTCACATCTTCTGATGAAGCCCAGTGTGGAATGGATAGTCACCACCAAAACATTGGGTCTTACTACAGAGAATTGTTCAGGGCAACCAAAAGGTACACATTTTATGTAATTGTGCAAGCTGCATGAGTTTTAAATATGGACTAGGACTTCAAACCTGGTTTTAATGTGAATTCGTACAAAGTAGCATGCTTCTCTTCAAATTGCAACCCTGGACTAAAACCAAGTTCTGATTAATAGAGTAGTATAATTAGGAGCCAAGGAATTCTTTTGTTGCATTTGTTCCATTATCCTTGACTTGGGTAATAATATTTTCTTGGGTGCTATAGTGAAATGTATACTTTCATTTGAGTTCTGTGGGTTTGCTTATATATGAAGTTGAGGGGTTTGTGTGTTTGCAGGCAGCAATTGGTGCATTTGGAATAACAAGACTGATGCACACACAGGCCACAACAACCAACTGGGCAAAAATGCAAAATGTAGCAACTGTAGCAACAAGCTTCTATTAATGCTAGTCTCACAAAACTTCTTGCTCAATTGAAAAACATTGTCACTCTAATTGACAAGTATGTATGTACCTCATTATTATTATTGGGAATTTTTTAGCACCTTTTTCTACGAATGAAGCAGTTGTTTCTGGGTCCCCCCATTCTCTTGATGTAGCTCACTGTTTGTTGGTGTTGTCATTATGCAATAGGTGATGTAGAGGGGGGACTCTACAAGTTCGTAGCTATGAGGATGTATTGTGATACTTCATGATACCTGTCAGGTAGGCAGGATTTGATGATGCTCCAGTATTTAAACTTGAGCATCTAGGTCAAACAGCTTATGAGCAGCAGTGCACACACTGGTATTCTTAAGTCCAGTTTATGAGATTTATTTCATTATGTCAATACAACATGTTGGGTTTTTTAGCAAAGATGTATGATGTTGATGGCTCATGAAAGTAACTTGTTGGTGATAATTGATGCATCTGGATAAGTGGCTACCTTGTTTGACAGTTCCCTTCTTCACTAGAATCTAAAATTTTCCTTGATCCATTGAAGCAATCAGTAAATCTCTTAATGTACTTCCTACAAATTATAAAGACCAACCTAATTTGAGTGGTTGTTGCAGGTGAACCATTTGTGGGAGCTTCAGTTGGATACTTTGCGTTTTTGGCCCTCTTGGCTGATCGATCCCTTACAGTAAGTCTCGTCAAATTATTGAATGTGATGCTGATTAAGTCTACAATAATTCCATGACATAGAATGTTGTTGATAGTTAAATAGCATTCATTATTCAATTTCAATCTCAGCATTGCCTCATCCTTCAACAAAATAGTTTGATGGTTCCAATCTGTTATGGCAAGTGTAGGAAGAATTGAGCTCTGGGAATCAGATGAGAGAGCTAGACAATCAGATATTTGACAAGAGAAGCAGCCACAAAGCCAAAGAGCTCTAGTACTATTAGTCTATTATTTCTATTAAGTGTTAGTGCAGTCACTAGAAGGAATTTTATGCTTTGCAACCAAGAAATCAACAACTAGATTTTCTAAATGATTACATAATTGACTACAGTCATAGGATATTACTTCAAATCCTATGTGAAATAGTTTGCACTCATATGTTGGTAATGCATTTGACTAATAAATAATGATGTGGTAACAAGAAAAATGACATCATTTTTTCATTGCAAGTTTTCATTAATCATGAATGCCCAATATGACATGGATGTCCAAAATATCGTTTGAAAATGCAACTAGAATAAAATTATTTAAAATATGATTAAATAATAACTATGAAATCATTTATGTGGATAAAATGATGTGTCATTACATAGATAATATGAACATACAATTATTTTACAATGATTCAAAAATGATTATTAATAATTTAATATGAATATAAATAGACATAATGAGCTACAACATGTAAGGAATTAATTTTGATTAATTGCATACATATAGGTAATATAATAACATTTATCAAAGTTTTCTTAAATATACTTGATATATAATCCATTTTAAATATTAAATGTGAATAAATTAGATATAATAAAAAAATTAATTAATGATAAAAATTTGATATATTATTTTAAAATTTATATTCTAATTTTAAAACAAAATAAAAATTCAAAAGTGGGAAATATATAACTTATGTATACATTAAAAATTTATCATTAATTTAAATAAAACTCTATATAAATAAATAAAATTATTTTACATGTAAAAAAATATATTATTACACAATTATATTAGATTATATGTGTAAAAATCAATAAAATTTATAACTTCAGAAAATTAGTTGATATTTTAATATTTAATAATATTATTATTCAAATTAAATTAATATATTTAGATTAAGTTTATACATCATATTCAATATGAGCAATATTAAAAAATTATATATATATGATTTATGATCCATTTATTAGAAAAATATGTGGATAAATTATATGAATTCATACATCTAAATTAAAAGTTATTAACAAAATTATGATATATTAGAAGCAAAATTGTATAACATAAATTCTTAAATCAAATGAAAATTTAAGATATGAAAGATATATTTAATTTATTCACGTATTAGCCATAAGGTTTTTCCATTTACAAATCGTATGTTTGAATTTAAATTTTACAAAGATTGGCCATTGAAATGTTATTCAATAACAAAATTCAAATCATTTTCTTTTGAATTGAATTGAATTTTTCAGAAATAAATTATATAATTGTGTAGATTATTGATGTAAATTTAAGAATAAATTTTTCATTTTTTCATTTGGATAAATTATCAATAAAATATGAATTATCATATTTGAAATTTTGTGTTATGTTTAAATGAAATATGGTTTAAATATAATGAAAATTAGATTATTTACACAACAAGTTGGATGGCTTGATGGTAAAGGAGTTGAATTCCATCCTTGGGGCCCAAGGATCAAACTTCACAAATGACATTTGTTGTGGTCAACATTGGAATATTGATCAAATATTTTGTACCTATCTAAATACTTAAGTTAGGTGGTTACCTAAACAAACTTAACTAGGTAGATAAAATGATTTAGTTAACCACTTAAATTAAGTTTTAAACTTAATTTAGGTGGTAACAGGTGTCAACAATCAATAGGATGAAAAATAATGAAATTAAAAATAATTGAAATAAACATATATTATTATTTATATAATATATAATAAGTTTATAATAATAAATATTATAAATATAAAAAACAATGTTCCCAAAGTTTTTGGAACTAATTTGAAATAATAAAAAATGATTAAACTATAATTAAACTATCACTACTGACTTCACATATGTCTTTTATGACTAATGGATGATATTTCATTGTGTCACATTATGTCCTAAACGACTATTGTCCTAAATAACTCATCCATAATGACTTTAAAGTTATTAGTTTTTTTTTTCCTTTATGACTAGAATATTATTTACAAACTCAATCATATATTTGGAACCAATCTAATGAACAACTACAATTGTAGCAACTCCTTTTTCAATAACTATAGTTACAGCTTGCTCTTCCTTAATTCCAATTTCACTTCACATTTTTAATAACTTTGTTGTCATCATGATTTTGACCAAGTTTGGGTTTTCATTTGTGTAATGTTATTGTGTATAAATTATGATGTAGTGTAATAAAGAATACATTTGTTGCTTGTCATTTGATGATCAATCCTCGAGGATCAATCTTCGAGGAAGCTTTAAATTGTGTGAAGTGTTTGTTGCAAAGTTTGTTAGAGAGTTTGTTGTCGAGAAGGAATTTTGTTGCTTGCCATTGATGATCCTCATGTAAGTTTTTTTTTGTGCAGTTGTTGTTACAATTTTTTTATTATTGGGCATTTTGTTTTGAAGGATTTTTGTTGCTTACCATTTAATGATTTTGAAAACTTCAACGAATAATGGAAGTGTGCTTGCTTTTGTTGTAATGGTGTGTGGACAACAATAACAATGGCCATGTTCCATGGCACACTAGATGTTACCATCTATGAAGCATAGAATTTCATCGATGTGGAGAGGAGCATAGGCAATACCCCTGCTCTCTTCAGACATTTTATATGGGTTTGGTCAAATCATTTCAAGCTCAACTCCATTCTAGTATGTCAAATTACTTCACAAAAGTTGTTATCCTACATGTTTGCAACCTTTCAAAGCTATGGCAGTCTTGAGGATTTACAAGGGATTAATCAAGGATTTGTGTGTGTGGGTTTGTGTGTTACAGTTAGTAGAAGGGGCTAAATCACTAGTCAGGAGTGGCAAGGGTTATAATTAGTACTTTGCAACTATGGATCTTGAACCTGCATGAGTGGGGTGCACATGGGTGCTCAAAGGACAAGTAGCAGATCTTGTGTGGGATGAGTCCTCCAAGGTCTATTGTACCCATACTATGGCTGATGTGCAAATCTCCATCAAGGATGATGCAATAGTGGATTCAACCGCAATCAACATAGCAAAAATGGATGGTCAGATAATAAAGGAACAAATTCAAGAATGCATGTCATGGACATTTTTATGTGGAATCACTATCTGTTTGAAAAGGAAATCATGATAGTGCACAACAAATGTAGTGTTGAAAATTACCATGATGTTAATGTTCTAGACTATGATTATGAAAGATCTCTAATGGAAACTCCAACGATGGTAATATTGTTACCTTCAACATTACAGTCTTAAGTAGTCTTACACTATGTATAATGTATCTCTTACTAGCCATATTACATGATATCTTAGGTTTGTATATAAATCGTCTTTTATATTAGTTGTTAGTTGTGCTTGAAGACAAATCATGGTTCAAATTTTTGTGTCATTATCAAACAAGATAGTGAGCAAACAATCTTCTCTATTATTATTTAATCTACAAAGGCTTCCACTTACCAAAATAAGTAATCCTTATGTATATTAAGTGGCTCACATAATTTGTTCTTTTCTAAGTCATGAGAAATAGTTTTGTGCATGATTTTTTCTTTTTTTTGTCATTCATTAACATCTTATGAAAGGGAGTGCTAATTTTTTCTTTTCTTCTTTCATTTGTGGTCTCCTTGTTGGCCATAATTTCAAGACTAGAGATATGACCCTAACTTAAGCTTTCAAGACCAAAATGAGATTTACTAAGATGAATAGCCTATACCTAGAGGGGAAAAAAAGGTGCTTGAAAAGGAAAATGTTGATGTGGACATGGACTATTTACTTAGGAACCTTCAATGTCCAAAATTGGGACTAAGGAAGAAATGATTTAGTGTATGTGGGCAATTAGTTTGCTATCAAGGAGGTGGTAACAACCAAAATCAAAAAATGTTTTATTGACCAGGAGTTTCCACCGACAAATTAGTCTCTATTTGTGGATTTTAATCATCCTCCAACAAAGTTTTAGGCAAGGATCTTATCCAAAGCAATGTGCTACAACATTTTCCAACATCACACAAATTTTTGTATAATGTTGCCCATTCCATTTGTAGGGTTTGGAAAGGTAGTGGCAAAATAGTTACTTCATTTAGAGGTGGAAAAAATATGTTTGAAAACTAACATATATGTTTGTGGGGTTTATCTTTGATGCAAGGGTGGCGCATGTGAAATCAGCAAATGTGGACGCTAGAGATGATATAAAAGACGTGGGTAGCATGCAATACTCCTCACTGCCAACCTTACCAAGTGGGTTCACTAAGTTTGCCCTCATGGTACTCTTGCATGCAAATAATATGTCTAGCAGGGCATTTTGCCCAAAGGAAACTCTCACAAACTCGATTCAGCCAATGTGGCTTGGCTTGGCATGAGAGTGGTTATGGAGCTTCTAGTTTAGTTATTTCTTGTGGTTGTGAAGCACATCAAGGATTGTTGAATCAAATGTTGTTGGGCCTTTTCTTCTTTGTCAATTTGGGGCCAATTGGGATTTATGTGCCATGAACTTGTGTGGGTGGAGAGTTGCAAATTGGCATGATTTAGGTCATATGACTCTAGCTTGTTTGGCTTGTGAACCCAACCCCTTCTTTTATTATGATGTCCCTAATGTCTTGACTCTAATGATATGTTTTGAAGGTTTTTAAGCAAGGTGCCTATTAAAGCCTTTGACCTTTTGACCAAACTACTATTCATCATAGTTGGTAGTAAAAATGGGAATCCAAAGTAAAGGTCTTAAGGCTGAAGTTCGTAATCTAAGCTTCAAAGTTGACAAAGAAGTAAAAATATTATCAGTTCTTATTCATTGGGGTATGGTGTTTAGGGTGTTGTTTTGCAACGCATGTGTAGGAAAATCCCTTGTCATTATTTGGACAATATAATGATGATGATGGTGAGGAAAACAATACACCATTGGCTGTGAATGGGACAAAGGTCTTAAATCTCAACAATGCCAACATCTTAAAGCATGTGAATGGACATGTATTTTCTTGTTTGTTACCCACAAAGTCATCCTAGTTTATTGTTCACAAATAGATGGCAACATCAAATTATTCAATTTATTGTTAGGGGATTATGGATAAACATGGTGCACAGTTGACATTAGTCATTTATCAACCCTTAGATATTTTGAAATTATTAATACATGGTGAATGCAAAAGTATTTTTTTTATGTTTTTATCTTTGACTTGAAATTTTGGTTGTTTGAATTCAAGACTGGATGTTGTTATCTTGATGCAAATGTAAAAGTGTTGTTGTGTTTATGTCACTGATGACTATGACTTTGCAAATTTTCTTGCAGATTTGGAAACAACAAATATGTTGGGGGGATGAAAACATTATAGGTGAGAGTGTATTGGATGTGCCACAAGACAAATCAACAACTTCTTTTACCTTAACAAAAGTCCTAAAAGAAGATGGTGAAATCTCCACTCAAAATGGGGACATATATGAGAACACAAAATTGGGAAATCATGGGCCATAGTTGGCATCCATGTCTATTGGAACATTTGCAAATCATGGTTGTGATGTGGTGTGTGATTGGCAAGCCATCTTGCTTGAAGAAATTGGAAAATACTACTATTGGAACAAGCTTACTTGTGAAACCACATGGGAGAAACCTATTTTTTTCAACAACATGAAGCATTAATGAAAGCTAGAGAAGTTGAGAGCTCCAAAGAGTTAGACAAAGAACAATTGCTAAAAAAACAACATGTTGGAAAAGTCTATAATTTTGTTTCATTTATCAAGTTAGAAATTGAATCCAAAGTAGATCATGAACATGATGGACCTATGAAGGCCCCTTTAGGTGTCTTGGAATGGCTAGTGGCAAGTCCAATTTCAAACTCTCATATTGGTATTCAGAATGATTCACATAAAGATCTAGAATATGGGATTACTGATGTTTTTGCCAATGGTGGAAGTGGTGAAGATGAGGTTCAAAATGACAACAATCTCACCACGTCCCCCAAACTTGATAGTTGTGAAGTGAACAAAGATGTGATGGTTGAATCTTATGACAAAGCAAAGGTTTCGATGGCGATGTTGCAAAGTCCGGCAACCACTTTGGACCATAATCTAACAAGCAATTTTGAAAAGCCAAGTATGTTTCACATATTGATTCGATAAGTGTATTCAATTAAAGCAATTTATTTATTTATGGTATTGTTTTGTTTATTTGATATGTTTGTTAACACCATGACTTGTCAAGTTATAGAAAGTTTCATAATAGTTGTGAAAAGTTTGATTATTTGAAGCATCCATGTATATGTACATGGATACAATCATGGTTATGATGATACTTTGCAATGGGTTTTGAATTTATTTTCCCTATGTTGTTATTGATAACTTACAGTGAAATTGTAGGACCCCTTAGTGGTGTATAGGAGCCAATTCTAATAGATGTGACATTCTTTGTAAAATTGGGGGAGAATATATTGGCACAATGTACCAAGGTTTTGGCAGGGTAGGATAATCATGCTCTATGCAATCTCAGTTTTGGTTTGTTCCATCTTCTACATCCAAATTCCTATTGGGAAATAATTGACACCTATTGTGTGCATTATAATGTTTCTATTTTTTCTGGTTTATTTAAGAACATATAATATGAAATTTCATAAGCACTAAAGATTTACAGTCTTGGGTTGTTCACATTGTTTAACAAATCATGTGACTACTCACCACATACCCTAATACTTCATTTATGTTTGTAGGGATGCCCTACAACTAGCACCTCTATGGGTGCGCCTAACTATTGAGGCAAAAGTAAGATTTATCATATTACAAAACAATGGCAAAGAAATGCAACAACTCCATATGGCTCATATGGCATGTGATAGAATTGTGTTTACAAAGTTGCCATGTGTGTTTGGTTGTGAGATGAGCATGTGGAATCATTGAACAAGTTATATAAACCAATGAAAGTTAGAAACTAACAAAGGTGTCAATTATTCCTTGATGTGGAAAGTGAAGCTTAATATTTACGCGGATTTTACATAGAGATGTGCATAAAGAGTTATATATATACAAACTTAAGAGGTATGGGCATTCTTCATCCCCTCACCATTATATTCACAACTTTGGCTCATGGATTTTGATCCGTTGATTTGTTCATATGACTTCAACATTAACATATGATATTAAGTTCTTTTTCAAATACCAATACTTTTTGTATGATGTAGGTTTTCTTTTAAGGTTATTACAGCATGTACTAAACGTATTATCAAAATATTGAATGTAATGGTTTTCCATTCTATCAACCTTATACTTATGCATATTTGAATACAAAATATCCAACTTACGTGT
>Ga0116230_10001051_pt1 | contig 25508 bp, 20 predicted proteins | sample S1TSphfallax_3_FD_88678 | JGI IMG/M metagenome (GOLD analysis project Ga0116230, IMG submission 88678) | Host-associated microbial communities from peat moss isolated from Minnesota, USA - S1T2_Fd - Sphagnum fallax MG | ecosystem: Host-associated > Plants > Peat moss > Unclassified | place... | reverse complement strand
GAATTCATGACCTCTCGATCGGTGGTTGCGCTGCGCTTTAAGACGTGGAACGAATGATCGGCGTGATCGATTACTTTGAGCGTGACGGGGGCATGTAATCGCGCTACCACTTTTTTCATGAGCGAAATTCCGGCGAGCGCATCCCGAGTGCCCTGTAAAAAAAGCATCGGAATCTTGACCGAAGCAAGGTGCTCAGCCCGCGTCGTCGCAGGCCGCTTGGGTGCATGAAGGGGAAAACCCACAAAACACAGTCCGCGCACGTAGGGAATCGGTGTCAGTGCCTGCGCCTGTGAGGTCATTCGCCCGCCGAACGATTTGCCGCCAGCTAACAGCGGCATCGTTGGCAGCAGTTTATGGGCTGCATCCACCGCGCATTGTACCGTTGTATGGCAGAGTGTCGGCGGATCAGGCCTTCCCGAACCCTTCTCCATGTACGGAAACTGATAGCGCAGCGTCGCTATCCCGCGAACAGCAAGCCCGTCGCACAGACTTGCAATAAAGGGGTGGTTCATCCCGGCACCCGCGCCATGCGCGAAGACCAGGCACGCATGCGCCGCCTTCGGAAGCGTGACTATGGCCGAAACAGAGATGTCGCTCGTCACGACCAGAGAAAGCGGCGTCACCGTCGTCATAAGCGAGTTTATTCATAGTTCAAGAAAAATGCTCATGCGAATCCTCGCGGATGCCTGACCGCGGTTGAGGTTCAAAAGACTGTCGGCGTGCGCCGACGGGACTTCAAGTTTGCGATCACTGGCGGCCGACGCAGGGACCCGTACAGTGCCGCAACCAGAGCTATCAGAGACTTTGTAAATCAAAAGGGTCATGTTCATGAGCAAGAAGACAAGAAGTCCGACCGCGGCGGGCACCACGTCCAGCGGCCCCAGCCATCCAGACTCGCCGCTCTCGGAGTTGGCCGTCCATGCCGCAGAGGAAGAAGCGCTCGCCGTGGCGATGCCCTTCAATCGGGGCAAGCCCGACGAATATGGCTACGACAATGCGATCGCCCCCACTGCCGGCACTACCGTTGAACCATCGTCGCCGATGACAGGCGCCGCCACGCTCAGCGAGCAAAACGTCTCAACCAAGACTGGCGAACCGGCCTTGGAACCTGTGGGGCTCGATGGATCTCTCGCCTCCAAGCGAGTCAACGACGCTGGGCAGCGGCTGACGACGAACCAGGGCGTTGCGATCGGCGACAACCAAAATTCCCTCAAGGCCGGTCTACGCGGGCCGACATTGCTCGAAGACTTCATCCTGCGCGAAAAGATCACGCATTTTGATCACGAACGGATTCCCGAGCGGATCGTCCATGCTCGTGGATCGGGTGCGCATGGGTTCTTCGAAGCTTATGACGCATTCACGTCTTACACCAAGGCCGCACCGTTTGCGAAGAAAGGCAAGATCACGCCGGTGTTCGTGCGATTTTCGACGGTCGGCGGCGAGCGGGGTTCAGCCGACACCGCTCGCGACGTGCGGGGCTTCGCCGTGAAGTTCTACACGGATGAGGGCGTCTGGGACCTCGTCGGTAACAACATTCCGGTATTCTTCATCCAGGATGCGATCAAGTTTCCGGACCTGATTCATGCGGCCAAACCAGAGCCCAACAATCAGATCCCGCAAGCGGCCACGGCGCACGACACATTTTGGGATTTCGTGTCGCTCATGCCGGAATCGACGCACATGTTGATGTGGACCATGTCCGATCGGGCGATACCCCGCAGCTACCGCATGATGCAAGGCTTCGGCGTCCATACGTTCCGTTTGGTCAACGAGGCCGGCGCGGCGGTTTTTTGCAAGTTTCACTGGAAGCCCCTGCTAGGCACCCACTCGCTCGTCTGGGATGAAGCCGTGAAGATCATGGGCGCGGATCCGGATTTTCATCGACGCGATTTATGGGAGGCGATCGAATCCGGAAACTATCCCGAATGGGAACTGGGCGTGCAGCTCTTTACCGAGAGCCAAGCCGAGGGCTTCAGTTTCGATGTTCTCGATTCGACCAAGCTCGTTCCTGAAGAGATGGTTCCCGTGACGCCGATCGGACGCATGGTGCTCAATCGCAATCCCGACAACTTCTTCGCGGAAACCGAGCAGGTCGCCTTTTGTACGGCCCATGTCGTGCCCGGAATTGATTTCAGCAACGATCCGCTCTTGCAGGGGCGACATCATTCGTATCTCGACACGCAGATCAGTCGTTTGGGTGGTCCCAATTTTCACGAGATTCCAATCAATTCCTCGTTGGCGCCAGTCCACAACAATCAACGCGATGGACTGCACCGTCAGGCCATTGCGCGCGGGCGAGTGTCCTACGAGCCAAATTCGCTCGCAGCGGGGTGTCCCTTTCAAGCGGGCATGAAGGGCTTCGTGTCGTTTCCAAGGGCTATCACGTCGGATAATGCACCCGTGGATAAAGTGCGTGGCAAGCCCGAGAAATTTGCGGAGCACTACAATCAAGCGACCCTCTTTTTCGAAAGCCAAACGCCGGTGGAACGCGCCCACATCAAAGCCGCTTTTCGCTTTGAACTGAGCAAGGTCACGGTCCCGGCGATCCGTGAGCGGATGGTCTCCGGTCTTCGCAATGTGTCCGAAGAACTGGCGGCGGAGCTCGCGTGGAGCCTTGGGTTCGAGATGCCAGATGCCATGCCGAGAGCCACTGATGCCGTTCCGGCCGCTGAGATTACGGTATCGCCGGCCCTGTCCTTGATGGCTCGCCCGGGGGATGGCGGGATCGCGACTCGAAAGATTGCAATTCTCGTCGCTGACGGCGTCGAGGGTAAAGCGTTGTCCCACATCATCGAGGCGCTCGTAGAGGAAGGGGCCGTCATCCGACTGCTTTGCAATCGGTTGGGGAGCGTCACCTGTGCCGACGGCTCCGTGATCGAAGTGGATGCCACGGTCGAGAATTCGCCGCCCGTGTTATTCGATGCGCTCGTGTTGCCCGACGGCATGGATGGTGTCGACCGTCTGTCGAAAGACGGGCACACATTGGAGTTCCTCAAAGATCAATACCGGCACTGCAAATCGATATTGGTACTCGGGGCGTCATCGAAACTACTTAGGAAAGCGGGAATCTTTGAAGTCCTCCCCTCGGGAGAGCCAGATCCCGGACTCTTCGTCGCACAACCGGATGGCTATGATTCGGTAGCGCAGAGCTTCATCAGCGCTATTGCAAGACACCGCCATCCGGAACGCGACAGCGACCCACCGCTCATTTAGTGCCCTTTCAGTCGTCATTAGAATACGGAGAATTATCCATGGCTACACACCACAAGGCATCGTCGGAAGCTCTACCGCTCGAAGATGCCATCAGTCTTCTCGTTGCGGATCATGTACGTGTCGCGAAGCTGTTTGCTGAATTTGCCGCTTTGAAGGAACACGGCGGTGACGACGCGAAATCGGCACTGGCCGCGCAGATCATTGACGAACTCACGGTCCATACGGCGCTCGAAGAGGAGCTCTTTTATCCCGCGGTGCGTGAGGCCATTGACGACGATGACTTGATGGACGAGGCGCTGGTCGAGCATGCGGGCGCCAAGCAATTGATCGCCCAATTGCAAGCGGCCGATCCAGACGATGAATTGTACGACGCCAAAGTCACCGTACTGGGAGAGCAAATCGAACACCACGTCGCAGAGGAAGAGGGCAACATGTTCGCCCAGGCAAGAGGCGCAGACGTCGACATGGATGCACTCGGCACGCTGATGTTGGCGCGAAAAGCCGAACTGCTCGCCGATCGACGCGGTCTATCGTCTAAAGCCATGGGCATCCCCACGCCATCAGAGCGGAATGGGCGGGATTACGACAAAGCGCTAGAACATGGAGATGGGGATACCAAGGGCGGCCGTGATTCTCCGTCCCGCACACGTCCGTCGGCTAAGAAAAAGGCGCCAAACAAGCACGCGACGCCGAAGAGCACACATCACCGCGCTACCAGCAAGGGCTCCTGAAGGTCTGTGAGCGTTAGAGCCTGATCGTCGAATCGTGCCACCGAGTCTTGGGTCGAGCGATCAATAGCTAGCTACGTGCGGCAAGGGCGGTGTAGGCACGGAGAAGCAGCAGACTGAACCTTGCCCTACTTATCGTGCTTCAATACGGCCGAAAGGGTAGTCATATCGATCGGTTTGGTCAGATGCCAATCGAATCCGGCCGCCTTGCTATGACGGCGATCGCTTTCCTGGCCCCAGCCGGTCAACGCGATCAACCGCATCGCCTTACCCCACGGTTCCTTGCGCAGCGCGGTGGCGACGTCATAGCCGCTCAATCCAGGCATGCCGATATCGAGCAGCGCAATCTCGGGCCGGAATGCCTGTGCAAGCGCCAGGGCAGCATGTCCGCCATGCGCAACCCGCACCTCATGCCCTTCGATTTCCAGCAACATGGCGAGCGTGTCGGCGGCGTCCTTGTTGTCATCGGCGATGAGCACGCGTCGACCCGTCGTATCGTAAGGGAACGTGTCGGGCGCGACGGTCTGACCTACGTCAATGTCGACCGCTAGGAGCGGCAAGTTGACGATAAACTCGCTGCCTTGTCCGGGTCCTGCGCTCGCGACCGCCGTCGTGCCGCCGTGCAGATCGACCAAACCTTTCACCAACGACAGGCCGATCCCGAGCCCACCCTCCGTCCGCGAGGATTGGCTGTCGACTTGGGCAAACATGTCGAAGATTCGATCGAGGGAATGCGATGGGATGCCGATGCCATTGTCCTTAACTGTGATGCTGATCGACTTCATTGCCACACGCGCCGACAGTTCGATGCGGCCGCCGGCATCGGTGTACTTTGCTGCGTTGTTCAACAGATTGGATACGACCTGCGCGAGACGCAGCGGGTCCGCTTCCAAAGTCGGCACTTCTGGCGGCAGGTCGACGATCAGATGATGCCGTTTCTCGTCGAGCAGCGGACGGGCGGCTTCCACCGCCGAATCGACGATACTGGTTAACGACACTCGCTCTTTCTTGAGTTCGAGCTTGCCCTGGGTGATGCGCGCCACGTCGAGCAGATCATCGAGCAGCCAGGACATGTGTTTGACCTGCCGTTGAATGACGGCCTGCGCCCATCGAAACCGCTCTGGCGGCACAGCGGGCGAGCCCAAAATCTGCGCGGCGTTACGGATCGGGGCCAGGGGATTGCGCAATTCGTGCGAGAGCGTGGCGAGAAAGCGGTCCTTGCGAGCGTCCACTTCGCGCAACGCCGCCTCCTGGGAGAGGAGGTGCCTCTCGAGTTGCTTGGCATCATCGATGTCGGTAGAAGTACCGAACCAGCGAATCACGCGACCCGTGGAATCCAGTTCCGGCTGCGCACGCACCAAAAACCATCGATACACCCCGTCGTGTCGTCGCAACCGTTGTTCAAGCGTATAGGCCTCACGCGCCGATATGGCTTTCGACCAGATGGCCATGCCTCGATCCCAATCATCGGGATGGATGATGTGCCTCCAGGCTTCTTCGGCCCTGGCCTGAGTCTCGGATAGGCCGACGTATTCACACAGGCGCTGATTCACGTATTCTATGGCGCCATCCGTGCGGCCGATCCAGACCAACTGCGGCATCGCATCGGCAAGCGTCGCCAGGCGCGCCTCGCGATCAAGCACCGCCAGCTCGGCGGCCTTGCGCTCCGTGATTTCTAAGGAAGCGCAGCGCACGCCTTCGATAGTGCCGTCGGCACCCACATTGGCCTCGACCAAGAGGTCGAAATGGCGCACGACTCCCTCCATCCGCACCGAAACCGCCTGACGCCGGCTCTCGCCCGTAAGCATGACTTCACGTTTTATCCCGATGAGCACCGCCGCGTCCTCGGGCTCAAACAGTTCTGCATCGGTTCTTCCGACCCCATCGGGGGCGTTTAACTGCAGCGACGCGTTGTATAGCCAGGTGTAGCGCAGGTCACAGTCCTGATAAGCGAGCGTGACAAACGTACCCTGCAGTGCCAGTTCGAAGCGCTGGGTGGTGAGACGCAGCTGGACTTCGGCGCTGGCGCGCGTCACCGCCTCCCAGATGCGCGTCGCCACGCGTTCGATGAGCGCAACCTCGGTCACGGACCAAAGCCGCGGCTGCCGGTCGTTGACGAACAGAGTGGCGCAAAACCGTCCGCCCCGTAGCAGGGGCACTGCTACGAACGCGCGCGTTTCCATCGAGACCCATTGGACGCCATCGTTCAATGGATCCAACATGATGTCCGCTTGCACGACGGTCTCGCCGCGACGCTGCCGGAGGATATGGTGCACACCGAAATTCGCGAGCGGAAACGTGCCGACGACGGGTAACACGCCGTTTGTGTAATTCGTCTGCAACACGATATGGGTGTCGTCGGCGCATACCTGGCCATAGCCAACCCGGCTCACGCCGAGATAACGGCCGATCGCATCGAGCGCGCTCGCGATGATCCTCAGCGGATCATCGTGCTGGCGCAGCGAATCATCGAGTTCAACCAAAAACCGCTGCCGCATTTCCGTCGAGACCTGTTGGGTCGTTTCCGTGCAGACCACGAGCACGCCGCCAATCCCGGACGTAACGCTCGGATCGGGAATCGGGCTGTACCCATACGTCCAGTAGGACATCTCGCGTCGACCCTGGCGCATCATTGGCAGCGACTGATTGTCGTGCCAGGTCGCGCCCGCCCCGCGCATGACATGGTCGATTTGCGGACCGATGACGTCCCATGACTCCGGCAACCGGTCGGCCCCCTTCGCGCCGAGCAGTACCTCATTCAGCTCCGTGCCGAGCGACTGGGCATACGCGTCGTTATAGAGGCAGCGATGTTCCTCCCCCCAGAAAATGAACATTGGGTAATGAGAATTCAGAATGATCCCCAAGGCCGTATGCAGCGCCGAGGACCACGTCGCGGGATGTCCGAGAGGCGATTGACCCCAATCAAAGCCGCGCATGCGCGCGCTCATTTCTCCGCTACCCGGGAACACAGAGACGGGTGCCTTCATGGCAACGGGCAACTCATGGATGCCTTCAGCCGCTGCTCTGCAGCGGCTTGGAAACCGATTCGAGGGACTTACCCGCCGCTTCGACGCCGATGAAGAACTCTGCGATGGCGCCCGCGAGCATCAAGGCGGCACCGAGTAGATAACCGATCATGACCTGCGTCCTAGAGCCGCTTGCGATGAATGAGCCAAACAGCGCCGGCGCGCCGACCCCGCCGATCAAGGTGCCCATGGCATAAAAGACAGCGATGGCGAACGCGCGGATCTCGAGCGGGAAGATCTCGCTCACCGTCAGGTAGGCGGCGCTCGCCGCCGAGGACGCGACGAAGAAAATTACGGCGAAGCAGATGATCAGGCCGTTTAGATTCAACGCTCCCGCCCCAAAGGCAATGGCGCTCGCGGCCAACAGGACACCGGCTGCGGCGTAGGCCGCCGTGATCATGGGTTTGCGGCCTATGCGGTCGAACAAGGATCCGAGAACCAAGGGTCCTAAGAAGCTTGCCACGGCGAAAGGGAGCAATTGCAGCGGCAGCCTTGTGTCCGGCACGTGGAAGAACTTCTTGGCGACGAGGCCGAAGGTGAAGAATACCGCGTTGAAGAAGAAGGCCTGACCAACCATCAATGTGAAGCCCAGCATGGACCGCTGTCGGTTCTCGCCCGTCATGTTGCGGAATATGTCCCCCCATGGCGTGTGGTCTCGAGGGGTGATCTTGAGCTTTTTTCCCTCGACAGGCGGCAAACCTGCCTGTCCCTTCGACACCTTGGCCTCAACGCTGCTGACGATTCGCTCCGACTCCCGTTCCCTGCCGCGCAACATGAGCCAGCGTGGGCTCTCCGGAACCGCGAGCCGCAGCAACAGCACCGCGAGGCCCAAGGTTCCGCCCACCGCGAAGGCAAGCCGCCAGCCCCAATCCTGTGAAAGCCCGTGGCCGCCCAGCAAATAAAACGCCGCCAGCGACCCCACGGTTGCGCCAACCCAGAATGTGGCGTTCACCATGAGATCGACCGTGCCGCGAACTTTCCCGGGGATCAACTCATCCACGGCCGAGTTGATGGCGGCGTACTCGCCGCCGATGCCGAGACCGGTGAAGAATCGGCAGATGAAGAACATCGCGGCGTCGATGGACAGCCCGGTTCCAATTGTTGCGAGCGAGTAAGTGGCGAGGGTTACCAGGAACAACCTGCGCCGTCCCAACCGGTCGGTCAGTTGGCCGAACAACAATGCTCCTAAGACCGCGCCGGCGAGATACGTGGTGGCCGCTGCCGCGACCGCCTGATCGGAGAGCGAGAGGCCGTTCTTGCTCTGCAAAATGCCGGACAACGAGCCCACGAGCGTGACTTCGAGCCCGTCGAGTATCCATGAAGTCCCGAGAGCCGCGATGATGCGAACGTGCCACGCCGACCATGGCAGCCGATCGAGTCGCGCAGGAACATCCGATTCAATCGTCCGGCCCGAAACGCCCGATAGACTCATCGGCCGTGCCCCTCGCGCGTGATGATGCTGATGGTGCCGTTCCTCTCGAGAATGGCGAACTTCACGTCGAAAATCGACTTCACCTGCTTCGATCGGGCCGCGGCCATGACATCCTCCGGGTCGATTCGCATGCCCCGCATGACTTCGCGCTGCCAATAACCATCCTTGAGCAAGACGAGCGGGGTGCCATCCAAAATGGCGCCCATGCGCGGGGATTTCTCCTTCACCCAGGACACCAGCCGGTGCAGAAAGCCGATGGTGATGATGGCCGTGGCGCAATTCGTGACGGACTGATCGCGGCCGACGGTAGCACCGATCGCCACGCCACCGACGAGGAAGATGATGACGAACTCGAACAGGGTAAGCTGCCCGCCCGGCCGCCGGCTCAAAATCCGCACTGTCAGCAGCAGCACGAAATAACCGAGAACCGCATGGACAATGGTCGCCACGGCTACGGCACCACCCACACATCTGCCGTCACGGTGGCAGACTTCGCGCCGGCCGAGATCTCGAACCGAAATCGACCGGGACCGGGCGGCTCGAGCTCGATCTGCACAATCGAGGGCGGGCTCGTGACGGGGAACGTATACGTAAGTCCGCCGTTTCCCACCCGTGTCGTTGCCGGCTGCGGGATGATCCGCTGCGCACCAAGGGCGCTCACTAGCTTGTCGCTGACGAACAGCGTGGCCTCACCGCCGCGCACCGCCTCTGCGTCGATCCTGATAGTCATGACGGACGGGGTTCCGGTGCGTTGAATGCGCTCATAGCGGACGCTCAATGAGTGGTCCGCGCTGGTGATCCGCGCGTGCGCAAGCGGTCCTCGGCCGAACGCGCCTGCCAGGTCGAGCGCGATGATGATCATGAAACAAGACCAAACGATACGCTCGAATCGCCACCAGGAGCGCTGAAACTCGAGATCCTCGCCGACCGCCACCTCCTCGTTCACTCGGGCGACCGAATCCCCCACGGGCTTTCGTGCGGCCGCCTGCGTCATGCCGCATGCGCTTCGGCAGGTCGTCCTGGTGGGGTCGACCGCCCATCGGACCCACCGCCGACGGCGGGAAGGACGCTGATGTCGCCATTGCGCTCCAGAATGGCGCTTTCGATTTCCTGAAGAGTCTTCAGGCCGTGGTCGCGTGCCGAAAACATGACGTCAGCGTCTTGGATGCGCATTTTGGTCATGGTCTCGTCCCGCCATACGCGTCCGTGAGTCTCCGTCTCCATGAGAATGAGCGGTGTTCCATCCACCAGGCGTGCCACGGTGTTGGATTTGGCGCGAGCCCAAGACGTGAGATAGTGCGCGAGCGCGATGGCAATGATCTGGCAGACGGCGCTGGTGAACGAACGCTCATCACCCACCATGGCGGTGAGCCCGAGGCCGCCGATAAAAAACACCAGCACGAACTCGAAAGGCGTGAGCTGGCGCCCGGGGCGTCGGCCCACGACGCGCACGATGAACACGAGAAAAAAATAGCCGAAGAAAGCACGAAGTACAGCTTGCACGATTCACTCGTAGAGCACTTCAGGAGCCCAGAGGATGAACAAGCGAAGCAGCGCGGGGTGTCATCGAGCGCCGCGTCAGCCAGTCAGAATTTGGCGGATACGAAACGCCGTTTCCCGCTTTCGAAATCCCCCTATGGGTTATGCCGAAAGACGCCACGGCCCGCATACTCCATTCTTTGACCTTCACGAAGCTTATTGTGAATGTCGGTTGCCGCGATAGCGCCTTCCGCGGCGGCTACCACGACTTGATTGAGGCCACTCACCACATCGCCCGCGGCATAGAGTCGAGGAACCGAGGTCGCCTGATGCGCATCGACCATCAGCGCATTGCGCTCATCGCACTCCGCGCGCAGCGACCGCGCGAGGCCATGTTGCGGCGTGGAGCCCAGCGCGAGATAGGCCACGTCGAATTGCCGTTTGCCTTGCGAGGAAGCCAGGGTGACCCGGTTCTCCTTGATCTCAAGCTGTGACAGATGGATGCTAATGCGTTCGACCCCGCCAGCACCCGTGGACGGCGGCTTACGGATGCGGTTCGAAGGCCCGATATCCAGCACAGTGACTGTGTCGGAGTAATTTCGCAAGAATGCCGCCTCGCGTTCACCCAGCGCACCATCGCCGATGATCGCAATTCGTTGATCGATGGCTTCGAAGGCATCGCAGATCGGACAGACGCGCAGCACGCTTCGGGTCACGGCCGTTTCGGCGCCCTCGATCGGGGGCAAATGGTCCCGCACGCCGGTGGCAAGCAGCACATAGCGACAGTGCAGCGTATCGTTGTCGGTGCGCACGGTAAATACGCCGGCATGGTCGTCGAGCGAAGACACGTGCGCGCGCCGCAGTTGCGCGCCAAACTTTAGGGCTTGCTCCTTCAGCGTAGCGAGGAACTCGTCCCCGCCGATCCCCGCTGTGAAGCCCGGGATGTTGTGACTGGTGGGAATCCATCGCGCTCGTGAATGACCATCTTCGAGTACTAAGCAACGGCGTCGGAAGCGTCCGAAATAAACCGCGGCGGTGAGACCCGCAGGCCCGGCCCCCACCACGATCGCATCATAAATATCTGGCTCTCGCCTCTGAGAACTCAAAGAAGTTTCTCAGCCCGGATCGGCAAAGCGCGAATGCGCACGCCCGTCGCGTTGAACACGGCATTCGCCACCGCCGCATTCATACCGACGATGCCGATTTCGCCGATGCCCTTGATCCCGAGCGCATTAACCCGTGCATCCTCCTCCGGTACCATGATGATTTCGATGTCAGGGATGTCGGCATTGACCGGAACCAGATAATCCGCGAGATTGTTGTTCACGTACCTCGCCGCTCTAGCATCCATTTCCGTCTCCTCGTGCAGTGCCGCGGAGAGACCCCAGATGGTGCCTCCCATGAACTGGCTATGCGCCGCCATGGCATTGACGATCGTGCCGGCGGCGAAGGCCGAGACGACCCGGCGCACCCGCACTTCACGGGTGAGGTGATGTACGCCCACCTCCACGAAGTGCGCACCGAAGGCATAGGTTGTGAAGTCTTTGCGGTCCGCGCCACTCAACATCGACGGCTTGCCTTTCTCCATGTTGGCGACCGCGTCTGACGCCAACCCTTCAGGCACATTCTCGACATACACCTCGATCCGCCGCCCGGCGCGTGCCACCGCAGCTTCGAGCGGCTCTTCGTGGCTTGGCCCCTTCAGCTTGCCGTCGGCCAGGACCAGGGAACTGATCTCGACGCCGTGAAACAGGCTGGCTTGGGTGTTTACCGCGGCTTGCGCGATGCGTTCGCGGATCTGTTCGCACGCCTTGGCCACGACGAGGCTCGCTGAGGCCGCATTGTTCGAACCGCCGGCGATCATCAGGGGCGGCAGATGACTGTCGCCCATTTGAACCGTTACGTCCTCGGGCTCAAGCCCCAAAGCGCGCGCTGCAACGATGGCCACTGTCGTGTATGCCCCGGTGCCGATTTCGTGACCCGCGATTTGCACCAGCGCCTTGCCGTTCGCGGTGAGCGCGACGCGCGCCGCCGCCGGTCCCAGATTGGAGGGATAACACGCAGTCGCGCAGCCTCTCCCCACCAGCCAATCGCCATCACGCGTCGCCCCGGGGCTCGCTAGGCGTCGATTCCAGCCGAACTGAGCAGCGCCCTGGTCAAAGCACTTCATCAGCGAGCGTGAGGAAAACTCTTTGCCATCCACCGGATCCGTCTTGGTGTCGTTAATGCGCCGCAGTTCGATGGGATCCATGCGCAATTCGTGCGCGAGCTCATCCATGGCGCTCTCGAGCGCGAACATATAGGGAGTCTCCGGCGGCGCTCGCATGAATCCCGGCGTGGCGCGGTCCGCATGCACCACGTTCACGGCGGTCTCGATGTTGGGACATGCGTACATGCGAGCGGTGGACTCGACTCCGGCGACGTTGTAAGGCGATGGCCGTGAGGTGACTTCCCAGCCCTCATGGAAGAAAGACACCAGCCGACCGTCAGCCGTCGCGCCGAGTTGGATATGCTGCCGGGTTTCGGCGCGGTGGGTTGCAATCGTGAAACCCTGATCGCGGGTCGGCACCAGCTTCACCGGCCGACCGATCCGTTGCGCCGCGCGCGCGATCCACTGAGTGCGCGGATTAGGCCCCTTTGAACCAAAGGCGCCGCCGATGAAGCGAGAAATGGCGCGCACGTCGTCCGCGTTGACCTTCAACTGCCGCGCCACCGACGCTTTCGTGCCCCACATGAACTGCGACGGCTCGTAGATCGTGAGCTTGCCGTCGCTCCATGCACAAGTGACCGAGAACAACTCGATCGGATTGTGGTGTTGAGTCGGTGTCGAATAGCGTTGGTCGATTTTTACCGGGGCCGTCGCGAACGCAGCCGCCGCGTGGCCCTTCTTCGGGTCCGGCCCCTTCTCGGGCTTGTGCGGTTGAACGGTAACGCCCGGCGAATCGAAGGTCGCGCTCGGTGCCTCCTCCGCATAGCTAACGGTCGCCTTGTTGGCGGCCTCGCGCGCCGCCTCGAAGGTCTCGGCAAGCACAATCCCGATGATCTGCCCGGCATGCCACACGTGGCTGCTTTCGAGCGTGGTGGTCGTCGGTTTGCCATCCGGTCCCATCGGTGCCTCGAAGCCGCTGCCGACATTCTGATAGGTCAAGATATCGAGTACACCGGGAACGGCGTGCGCTGCCTCCAGATGGAATGCTTCGATCCGCCCGCGCGCGATCGTGCTGGTAATGAGATACGCGAACGCCGGGCTGCGCACCGGTTCGTCGGATGGGTAGCGCGCGGCGCCGGTGACCTTGGCGACGCCGTCGATGCGCAATACCGGCTTGCCCAACTGGCTGGCGAGTGTGTTCGCCACGGTCAGGCGTCTCGCGCCGGTGCCATCGCCTGCGCTTCCTGGAGCGCGCGCACCAGCGTGCGCCGGGCTAGTTCCGGTTTGTAATCATTGAAACCGTGGGTTTTTGCGCCCGCAAGCGCCGCCGTGGCGGCGGCCGCCATAGTCGTTTCCGTCAGGGGCTTGCCGCTGAGAGCCTGCTCGCCTTCCAGCGACCGCCACGGCCTGTAAGCCATGCCGCCGAGCCCGATACGCGCCTGCCGTACCACCCCGGCCTCGAGTTCCAGCGCCACCGCCGCCGAGCTGATCGCAAACTCATACGAGGCGCGGTCGCGCACTTTGACGTACACCGAACGGCGCGTGAGCGCGCCCACCGGGAGCCGGAACTGCGTGATGATCTCGCCTTCGCGAAGCGTAGTCTCGATGTGCGGCCGGTCCTTAGCGAGTGTGTGCAGCGCCACGAAAGGCATCTGCCGCGGACCACTGGGACCGAAGAGATCCAACTGGGCGTCCAGTGCCGCGAACACCACCCCTAAGTCGCCTGGATATTGCGCGATGCAGCTGTCATCAACCCCTAGAATGGCATGATTGCGATTGAACCCCCCAAGCGCCGCGCAGCCGGAACCCGGTGTACGCTTGTTGCACGCAGCCCAGGTTGGGTCGCGATAATACGTACAGCGCGTCTTCTGTAACACGTTGCCGCCGAGCGTCGCCATGTTCCGCAGCTGCGCGCTCGCCGCCAGCGCGAGGCTTTGTGCCACCGCCGGGCAGTGCGCGAGCACCAAGGGATGGCGCGCCACCGCAGCCATCTTGGCGAAACCGCCGAGCCTTAATTCCCGTCCGCTCAACTCGATCCGCTCGTTCGCATCTTGCAGCCCACTCAAGCCGATGAGCCGTCGCGGGCGCAACACGTCGAGTTTCATCAGATCGATCAAGCTCGTGCCGCCGGCAAGAAACTGGGTCGCCGCATCTGTTTGCCCTTGGCCCGTGCCGCTCGCCAGTATCGCGGCCTGGCTGAGATTCTCTGCCTGCGCGTATTCGAAAGGCCGCATTACGCTGGCTCCATAAGACCGCGCGCCTGCTTGATGGCGGCGAGAATCTTCGGGTAGGCCGCGCACCGGCAGAGGTTCCCGCTCATGTACTCGCGAATCTCGTCATCGCTTCGCGCGTGGCCTTCCCGAACGCATGCCACCGCCGACATTATCTGCCCGGGGGTGCAATAGCCACATTGGAAAGCGTCTTGGTCGATGAATGCCCGCTGCATCGGATGCAAGGGTCCGTCGGGCGGGCTCAAGCCCTCGATAGTCTCGATGCGCTGACCCTGGACCGCCACCGCGAGCGTGAGGCAGGACAGCACCCGTTCACCGCGAATGTGCACCGTGCATGCCCCGCATTGCCCTTGGTCGCAGCCCTTCTTGGTGCCGGTGAGCTGCAAATGTTCGCGCAGCGCATCAAGTACGGTCGTGCGGCGGTCGAGGGAGAGCTGATGCTCGCGCCCGTTAATCATCAGGCGCACGCGCGCGACATTGCTGTGCGCGCCTTCACCTTCACGAGCGTCGTCGCGCGCAAGCAATGGCACAGGCTGTAAGGCCGCTCCTGCCATCGCCGCACCCGCAGTGATCACGGTCCGTCTTGTCAGCTTTGCCATCGCTTTTCCCTTAGGAAATAGCATCAAATGGTAAGTCGCGTGCGGCTGCGAACCCGGTGATGCATGTCGCAAGATGAAGTAGGCGCAGGCGACGGCACAATTTCGGCGCTTTCCTACTCGATGGGTCGGTGCAGATCGACACCGAAGCTCTCGTGTCCCGCCGATAATCCGGGTGTGGTGTCGCCGGCAAGGTGCTGGACTCGCGCCGTCCGACGGGCACTTCTCACAGCGAAAATGCATGCGCGCCTGGCAGCGCTTGGAAGTGGACAGCCGTAGTGTCAGCCACTCCAGTAAGTAACCGGAGTCAAGCATGGCTAACAGTCAGAATACACTTAATCGAGCCAAGTTAGAATTACGGAAAGTCTTTAGGCGCTCTCCCTAAGAGCGTGCGGTCTTTTTTCGCAAGACCGCGTCGGGGTCCGCCACCACCGGCCTCGTAGCATCAGTGGATTCCTTCAGTCCATGTTTTCACGGAGTAGTTTTCAATGCCTCATAAAGTAAAGTCAGAGAGTTTGAGCGGCACGTTGCAGCAGCTGTTGTTCAGCCCGAAAGGCGGGATCGAAGGACTGCTGCTTACCATGGACTCGAGGTCAATCCAGGTATCCATCGAGCCCAGAGACGCTGATGCAAATGCGCTCAACGACGCGGTCGGGAAACCGGTCGAGGTAAAAGCCTCTGCCGATCACTCGCCCAAGACGAAGCACGGTGCGCATCCGGTATACAAACTGGACTCCATCACGAAGCTCGCAGGGAGAGCCTATAAATCCAATGGCACGCAACCGATCAAGGGTGTGGTCGCTAGCATTCATTACGCAAAACACGGAGAACCCAACGGGGTGATCTTGGAATCGGGCGAGTTCATCCACACACGGCCGCACGGCATGAGGAAGTTGAAACTCGATGTGGGATCGAAGGTCGTTGCTCACGGCGAGGCGCGGACGACCGTGTTGGGTACCGCCTTGATCGAAGCTCATGAAGTCAACCGAGTGACGATCGAGTGAGTAGACCGTTCGCCGCGACCGCATCGGTCGCTACCGACCTGGATCGGCCACGTCCAGCGCGCGCCGTCAATGGAGCCTATGGATCGAGAGCCGCGAAGCAAAATCTTCGAGGCCCTTCGTGCAAGCCCCGCGGCCTGCGTCGGCGAGAAGAAGGTCTTGCCCAACTGCCGAACCGTTGCTCTGAGTCGTCTGGACAAGAAAATGCAGAATGGGCGTCAGCGGAATGAAAGCCGTAGACCTGCTAGGGTGGATCAGTTCATTTATTTTGTTGATGACGTTGATCCGACAAGTTTATGTGCAGTGGAAATCCCAATCAGTAGCGGGCGTATCGAAGTGGTTGTTCGTTGGGCAGTTGGCGGCGTCGACCGGATATACGATTTATAGCTTTTTGCTGCACAACTGGGTGTACGTATGCTCGAACATCGCGATCTTGCTAACGGCGGTGCTAGGAGAAATGCTGTACATCAGAAATCGCCGGGTCGCTGAGCGCCGCCGACAATCCAATTCGGGACCGTATGCGGGCCCGCCGTCGACACGCTCGGCAACGCTATAACTTCGGCTGCGGGCATCTCTGGCAGTGCGCCAAGCAGGTGGTCAAGAAAGCCATTGCGGTCTCGGAGTGGCAAGATGTCGGGTTCGTTTCGAACTCCTCGCGCTAAAGCGGCCCCTTTTGCCCGGCGATTGCGCGGTCAGTGTTCCGACTGCCATGCTGTGGTGTAGCGTAATTATGTACGTGCGCCGATAGTCACAGGCGGCGCCGTCCTACTCGGTCGACCCAACGCAACGCCTATTTTTCTTTTCGTGTGAGCGTCGTTCATACGGAGAGTCGAATGACAGAGACATCATTCGAGAGGACCATGTTCGGGTATGCCAAGGCAATAGTCGCTGTGACGGCGCTGGTCGCCTGCGCACACGCCGGGACAGTGGACCCGCTGGTGACGCGGGGGGAGTACGTATCAAGAGCCGCGGATTGCATGTCCTGTCACACCGCACCGGGCGGCAAAATGTTCGCCGGCGGCGATCAGCTGAAGACGATCTTCGGCAGCATCTTCGGCCCGAATATTACTCCTGATGTCCAGACCGGCATTGGCAGCTGGACGAAGGCAGACTTCGTGCGGGTGCTGCGGCAGGGCATTCGCAAAGACGGCAAGCCGTTGTATCCGGCGATGCCCTATGCGGACTACACAAAAATGACCGATGCTGACGTGGATGCCTTATGGTCATATATGCGAAGCATACCCGCCGTGCACCAAGAGGTCCCGCCCGCGGACAAGACCTTCAAATTCCCGTTCAATATTCGGGCTGGCATGGCGGCATGGCAGGCGGTCTTTTTCAAGCCCGAGCGTTGGTATGCGACGCCGAACAAAAGCCCCGCGTGGAATCGCGGCAACTACCTCGTCACCGTGCTGGGTCATTGCGGTGAGTGCCATACGCCGAAGAACATTGCGAAGGCTCAGGAGACCACGTACCACTTGACCGGCGGACAGCTCGAGGGTTGGTACGCGCCTGACATTTCCAACGACCCAATGTCGGGAGTCAATAAATACTCGGTTGATGACATTGCCAAATTTCTCAAGACCGGCGATCTGCCGGGAAACGTCAAGGTATTCGGGCCAATGCAGGAGACCATTCACGATAGCTTGAGCCATCTGACCAATGCTGACCTACGGGCCATCGCGTTGTATTTGAAAGATCAGCCTGTACCCCATTCGAAGACCCTCGAGCGAGTCACAATCACACCGGCAAGTTTCGCGGCCGGCAAGGCGCTCTATGAGAATAACTGCAGTAGTTGCCACCAAAGCAATGGCCAGGGGTTACCCCATCAAGTTCCCGCGCTGGACGGTAACACCGCCGTCACCGCGGCTCAGCCGAATGACGTCGTCATGGCGATGCTCGAGGGATTCGGTCCGAGCGACACATGGGGGGCGATGGGGTCTTTCAAACAATTGACCAATCAGCAGATTGCCGACATCGCCAACTACGTACGCATGGCCTGGAGCAATCACGCCGAACCGAATGCGGTAGCTTGGTCCGTAGGCAATTGGCGCATGATGGCCGACATACCGGCCAAAGAGCGCCAACCCGACCTCATTTGCCCGTTATTGCCGCCGGCGGTGGTCGAAGCGGCATTGAAGGAGCCACCAGACCTGTTAAGGCGCGCGGCCACCGATCCTAAGGCGCTTGATCAGGTGGTGCATACCTACGTGAGCGCCAATCCCCATGTGACTGCCGCCGACACCGTCGAGGCACTCACTACGGCCTATTGTCGCGCGGTCGTCGCTGAAAACATTCCGACCGCGGTCAGCAGCGCCAAGGTCGCTGATTTTGCGCAGGACGTGGCGATGCAGATCGCCAAATGAGGCCGCTTGATCGCCTCTGTTTGATCACCACTGGTAGTTCGCTGACAAGGTGACCACATCCCGCGCGCTTCGCTCGGTGATTGGGCTGCTCTGCGCGCTTCCCATGAGCTTGCTGAATGCGCCATCGAGATTCAGCATCCAGTGATGACCGAAGAACTTGGTAGTGCTGATGCCCAATCCCGCGGCCTCAAGGCCGGAATGAGGTTCGAACTCGGGATGCCCGGATGCCAGCGCCTGTGAAGCGGTGACCCCGAACTCATTCTGCAAGAAGTGATGGGTCGCTAACGTCACGGAGGGACCGGCGAACCAGAAGAAGTTCTTGGAGCTACCCGGCAGGGGGAGGTAGGCGCCGACATCAGACACAGCGCCGCCCACGCCGCCCAGGATTTCACGTGCATCGAATCGCAGCACCATCGGGAAATCCTTCGACAGGACGTAGGAAGCAAAAATCTTCGTAGCCGGCGCCGCGTGGATGTTGTCCAAGCCGCGCAAGTTCGCGTAGTCGTCCCGCTGCAGTCGGCCCAAGTCGTAGGTCAAGGCCACTCCCACCCGATAGTAGGCGCCCTTGAGAACATTCACGCCCAGTCCTTCGCCCGTCGAGGCAAACGCAATGTCGCGATACAGGACGTTGATCACCGGCCCGGCCAGGACGCGATCGGCTTTCGCGCCGTCATATACGGGCTGAAGCTCCGCTGCCAGTCCCGTCACGGCGCGCCACTCGGGCTGATTCGGTTGGAATAGCTGCGAGAGTATGATTCCGCCGGAGTACTGCCATTCCTGCATGGGCGATGGCGTCTGACTCAGCGCCGAACTGCCGTAAAGAGAACTGAACACGGCGAGGGCAACGGCGCTGCGCGGGATGCGCCCGGCGCTGACGATTGGGAAAGGCCTGATTGTAAGTGTGACTGACACCTGAAAGCCAAGCGACGTTAACAAAACTGTCACAGTATGCGGCTGTTTCGAGGCTTGCGACCAGTCAGCGCATCGGCTTAACCGTGTAGGACTCCCTCCGGCAAGGCCGCGATGAGCAGATCGTCGCCCGGTTCATGATCGAGCAGTTGGGCTTCATCCATATTCGAGATGCCGGCGACGCGGCCACCTGTCTCGCCGGCGCGCCGGAAATCCAGACCTTGGCATCACGAGAGGGGCGGTCCGCGAAAGGCGTCCTTCTTGACGACAGGTGGCAGTCGTACAGGACGCATGGTACGGGCGCTCTCATAGATCGCGGCCATCAGCAATTGGTCCTGAAGGCCTTCTTCGCCAGGGGTCCTGGGCTCGATGTCATTGCGAACACACAAAGCCATGTGATCCATCTCGAGAGCGAACTGGTTCCGTGGGATAAGGTTGAGATCGCTTTTCGCTTCAGCCTGAGCCTCACGACGGGAAACCCGCAACCGTTGCCCCTGGTAGCCAAACGCATTGTCGATTTCGGCGGTAGCCCGGGAGCCCAGCACCCGAAGATTCCGGTATTCATGCAGGCTGTAGCTCGAACTGCAGTTGGCGATCACGCCGGAAGGAAATCGCAGAGTGAAACTCACCGTCGATTCTACCTCCGTAAAGCGCGCATCGTTTTCAGGTGTATGAATCGTCGCGCTCACCTCGATCGGCTCCTCTCCCAATAGGGCCCGTGCAGTGTTAAGGCAATACAAACCGACATCGGGCAGCGAGCCGCCGCCGGCGAGTTGCTTGACCTGCCGCCACTGAGTGGGATCCCCTTGATTTTGCGTATTGATGGCGTCGATCAATTGGATGTCACCGAGATCGCCGGCCCGGGCCCGTGCGGCCAACTCTCGGTTGTACACTTCGTATTGACAACGGTAAGCAACCATCAGCTTTCGGTTCGCACGACGACAGGCCGCGATCATCTCGCGCGCCTCTACGGGGTTGGTCGCCATGGGCTTCTCGCACAACACGTGTTTGCCAGCCTGTGCGAGCTGGATCACCGCATCTCGGTGTAGCCCATTCGGCACCACCACGTACACGACTTGAATGGCATCGTTATTGCGTAACGTCGCTAGGTTGGCATAGCTGTAACAGGCCTCAGTCCCGATGCCGTATTGCGAGGCGATGGCGCGCATCTTGTCCGGGTCGCCGCTGATGAGCCCGGTGAGCCGTGCATGTTTGCATTGCACGATTGCCGGCAAAATATTTTCCAGCGCGAGTCGTCCCAAGCCCATGACGGCGAAGCCCACCCGTCGCGCCGGTGCATCTGGATTTGGCGGGGGAGAATCGGGCTGCTCGGTTTCCGCATGGATGGGAGGGAAGGTTACGCTTGCGCCCGTGACCTCGCCTTCATTCACGGGCATGGGACGCGATCCCATCTCGGCAGAATAGCCGTTAGCGGCATAAAGGGCACTGCCTAAGCCCACGGTTCCCGCGACGAGCAACTGCCGCCGCGTTTCGTCGTACTCAGCCACGCTGGCACCCCCGCTATAAATTCAAAAGGATGCCCGACGCCGCACTGACCCTACATAGGACGTTACGCCATTGAGTGTGTAGGCGGATACGCGCCGCTGGATTCGTCGCGCCGACTCGAACTTGCGAAGCGACCTCTCAAACCGGGAAGCCGCTTGACGGCGTGATTCCGAGGAAAAGCGCTGTCCGGCTGGTTGGCGTCTGGCCTACAGGAATAGGGTCTGATCTCCTAGTCGCGAGCCATGGCGGGGTGGCTATGATCTGACACATAGAAGTGACGCGACGGGAGCGGCCAATGTCATATCAAACCACATTTCCCAACAAAGCCACGCCATTTAAACGCGCGGCTGGCGCGCCCCATATGCGTCGTCACGCAGACGCATCGTTACCGCCGGCGCTAAACGGTGAGTATCTCTCGATAGCAACCGATGTAGGACGAGTGCATGCCTATGTCGCCGGAAAAGGGCGACCGTTGCTTCTCATTCATAGTATCAACGCCGCGGCGTCGGCCGCTGAAGTGCGGCCATTGCATGATTGCCTTCAGCGATCGCGGCAGGTCATCAGCATCGACTTGCCGGGATTTGGTCTTTCTGAGCGCTCGGACCGTCGTTACACGCCCCAAATGATGACGCGAGCGATTCAGGCGGTGGTCGCCGCAATCGCTTCACACAACCCGGGACCGATCGATGCGTTGGCATTGTCTCTGTCCAGTGAATTTCTGGCTCGGGCCGCGGTCGAGACGCCGTTTGTGTATCGTAGTCTGGCATTCGTCAGTCCCACCGGCTTCAGCGGTCACCGTGCGCTGCGCGAGGCCCCCGGCACGACCCGCGGTTCGCCGATGCTGTACGCGCTGCTGCGCGGTCCGGGCTGGGGACCCGCGATATTTCGATTTTTCACCCGGCCGGCGATGATTCGGCGCTTCCTGCGGGGTACGTGGGGATCGGCGAATATCGACAAGCAGCTCTGGCAATACGACACGTGGACGACCCGCCAACCGGGCGCGGCGTTCGCGCCGTTGTACTTTATCTCCGGGCAGCTTTTCAGCGCGGACATTCATCGTATTTACGAACAACTGACGATGCCCGTGTGGAGTTCGCATGGAGTGCGCGGAAACTTCACCGATTACCGGCAGGAGCACATTGTGAAGTCCCGACAGAATTGGAGTTTTTCGACTTTTCAAACTGGTGCATTCCCTCATTTCGAGGTGACCCCAGAATTTGTGGCCGATTACGAGCACTTTCTGTCCAACGGATCAGCGCCACCCACGCGGGCAATCTCCCGTGCCCGGCGCGCTTGACGACAAGCGGATGGGTGTCCGCCGGGAGGCATCATGTCGAGCATAAAGCAAAAGACGGCGGCGCGGCGCAATGTGAAAAAAGTGGCCGCCAGCGAGAACCCTCAAGACCCGAGGCCCGATCAAGTGCCGGACAATGAGCGCACGGGAGATGAGCCTAACCCGTCGGGACAGGTCCCGGATCGGCAGGCTCACGGCTCCTTGGCGTCTCGATCCGCAACCGGATGGGCGCCGCTCAGGCGTTCCCTACCGTAAGCGCAAGACTCGTTCGGGACCGGCCGCATAGATCTGCTCGCCCGCGCCAGGGATGACGACCGCACCTCCCGTGAACACTCCAAAAGCCGGCAGCACCAGACCGCATTGACGTTTCCAGAAGACCGGTACTCGCGGCGCTCGAGTGCGGCCTGCGCCGATTCGAGCCACGGGGTGCACGTGCCCGCTGACGGTGAAGAGCGCGCTGCCTTCTCGAACGGAACGATCGGCGTCATGCGTGAATCGGAATGGCGGTTCGACGAGGTCGCCGATATGCCAGTGTAGCGGGGGTCGCCAAAGGTCGGGGGCACCGCGATCGTGGTTACCGGCGACCACGACGATCTCCACGTCGTCAAGCGCCGCGCACCAGGCCTCGACGTCGGCTGCTTCCCGGCTGTCTCCCGCGAGCGGCGCGTGCAGAAAGTCGCCCAAGATGATGAGGCGGATCGACCGCGTGGCGCGAATGATGCGCGCTAACCGCGATCGATCCAGCTCATCGGAACCGTCCGGCACGGCGACGCCGTGTCGACGGAACAGTGCGCTCTTGCCAAAGTGGGTGTCGGCGACGAGGACGGTTCGGCGCTCTCGCCAGACCGCCGCGCGCTCGGGGTACAGGAGCACTGTTTCACCCTCGATATCCAATGCGACGTCTTCGCTCATCGCGCCAGCTTCTCGAGGCGTCGCGCCTCGCGTTCGACGCGGCTCTGCCACGATTCGGTAGATAGGGTTTGCGTCTGCAGGCGGGCAGCCCATAAGGGAAAGGACAGAGGGGTCAACCGCTCGATGCAGGCGATGCGCCACGCCTGGTCTCGCATGTTCTCGAGCACCTGACGTAATTGCACGTGGTCGAGCTGCGCGTCCAATACCTCCGTGCGCGATTGCTCCAGCAACATGTTGTGCGGGTCATGGCGTTCGAGGACGTCGAACATGAGGCCGCTCGATACTTGCAGCTGGCGCGACGTCTTGCCACGGCGCGGCGTACCGGGGTCGACGAGCCCCGCGATACGGGCGATATCCCGAAACTGGCGCCGCGCCAGATCGGACGCATTGATGCTGGCGAGTAGATCCGGAACGAGGTGCTCGGTGCTCGACCAGCGTCGCAGCGCGGCTTCCGATACGTCGATCGGCTCCTCGCAAAAGAGCTCGAACCCATAGTCGTTGGTCATGATCGCAAAGGTCCGCGGTGACTCGCGCGCCGCGCGCAACGACATCAACGAGGCCACGCCCTCGTTGAGAAATCGCCCGGCGAACGGATAGACGAAGATGTGAAACCCTTCCCGATTTTGCAGGATTTCGGTGAGCATTTGGCGGCGTGTCGGAATGGCGGAGAGCTGCTCTTGAAGCCTGAGGAGCGGTAGCAACAGGCGAACCTCCGGATCGATCACGCGATGTTCGCCGAAGTCGCCCAACAAATCGAGGAGCGCTCGACCGAGCGAGGTGGATAATGGCATTCTCGCGCCTTGCCAGCGCGGCACGAAGCGGCTCGTCTGCTGTGCGAGACGTACATAGGCCACCGCGTCGCGGACGCGTACCAGGCGCAGACTGCGGCCGCCGAAAATGAACACCTCTCCCGGTCTCAGCCGTCCGATGAACGCCTCCTCCACGTTTCCCAAGGTGCCTCCTTTGAGCCAACTCACGGCCACCGACGCGCTGCTCGTGATGGTACCGATGGATAGGCGGTGACGGCGCGCCAGATCGGACTGCGTGACTACATAACGCGAATCGACGAGGGTGACGCGGCGGAACTGAGGGTAGCTCTGCAGCGCCGAACCTCCGCGCGTGATGAAATCGAGCACCCATTGCCACTGGGTCGCAGTCAAATCGGCGAATGCGTGAGTACCTTTCACTTCGTGCCACATCTCGTGTGCGTCGAAGCCACTGCCGACGGCGACCGTGACCAAATGTTGGGCAAGCACGTCCAGCGCGAGCGTGATGCCACGCCTAGGTTCGAGGTCCAAGCGGGCCGCAGCATGACGTGCCGCGGCGCATTCGAGCAGTTCCAATGCATGCGTCGGTACGATGGTGACGCGGCTGGGCTCGCCCGGCCGGTGGCCGCTGCGACCCGCTCGTTGCAAGAGACGAGAGATTCCCTTCGGGCTACCGATCTGCAGGACCTGATCGACGGGTGGGAAATCGACGCCCAGATCGAGCGAGGATGTACAGACCACGCATCGCAATGTCCCCGCTTTGAGGCCATCCTCGACCTTGCGACGGATTTTGGCGTCGATGGAGCCATGATGAAGAGCGGTGGTGGTCAGCCAGTCGAGCCGAGCCGAGACGATGGCCTGATACCAGAGTTCGGCTTGCGAGCGCGTATTCGTGAATAGCAATGTCGTCTGACCGCCTTCGATGAGCCGCAGAACCTCCGGTAGCAAAGTGATGCCGAGATGCCCCGCCCATGGAAAGCGCACGACCGACGGCGGCATGAGCGCCTCGATCTCATAGCGCTTGGTGGCCGGTGCACATATCAGTCTGCCCTCGCGCGAAGGTCCCAACAGCGTGCGCATCGCCGCGGGGAGATCGGGAAGCGTCGCGGACAACCCCCACGTGCGCAGGCGCGGCGACAGCGTTCGCAGATGCGCCGCGGCGAGCTCGAGTTGCACGCCGCGCTTGGATCCGAGCAGCTCATGCCATTCGTCAACGACCAGCGTCTCGACCGTGCGTAGAGCCGCGAGCATCTCTGGGTAAGTCAAGAGCAGCGACAAGCTCTCCGGTGTCGTGATGAGCGCTTGCGGAGGCCGCGATTTCTGCCGCGTTCGACGCGCGGCAGAAGTGTCGCCGGTCCGTTGCTCGACGCGCCAGTGGGAGCCTAGGAACGACAGCGGCTCATGTAACGCGGCTTCGAGATCCCGTGCGAGCGCGCGCAACGGTGTGACCCACAAGACGCGGATGCCGGTTGGCTCGCGTTCATCGGGCGCTTCCAGCACTGGCCCCAGCCACGCCGCGAGTGTTTTTCCCGTTCCAGTGCCCGCATTCAGCAATCCCGACTCGCCCGCCCAGCTCGCCCGCCACATGTCTTCCTGGAACGAGAATGGCGTGCGCCCCATGCTCGCAAACCAAGCTCGCGCGAGGGCCAGACGGTCTACATTTACACCAATGGTCAGTTGCCGCTAAGGAGTGGGTGCGGATCGCACGTGGGTAGCATCGCCGTGGCCGGTCTTTTTGTAAATGTCGACATTGGGTGGCGTCTCGGTCTTCAGGCAATCACGAACTGGCCAACCTCATGGGCTAGCGAGGCGAGAAACGTGCTTCGGTCGGGATGTGGATCGGTGAGATTGGGCGGAAGCTCGTCCATGTAACTGAAGTGCCCAGCCCTCTCATCGAGGCTG